>Ga0325404_1004430_pt1 | contig 14924 bp, 7 predicted proteins | sample PopdelMetagenome_18_FD_205664 | JGI IMG/M metagenome (GOLD analysis project Ga0325404, IMG submission 205664) | Populus deltoides microbial communities from Bellville, Georgia, United States - Xylem-Control-R1 | ecosystem: Host-associated > Plants > Phyllosphere > Stem > Wood/Secondary xylem... | reverse complement strand
GTTTGACTCTCAAATATCAAATAAAAACACTCTCTCTTGAACCCGGCTCTGATACCAATTGTTGAACTTTTGATATTCAGAAAGACAAACAATTAAAGAAAGAAAAACACACTTTATTGATGGATGATAATTAATGCAGCAGCTACAAGCCTTTATATAGGCATTTTACTTAACAGACTTCCTACAAATAAGACACGGAATGACTATAAAATAGAAAGAATAAAACAACTGACTTTCCTAATCACACTGCAACAAATTCCTTGTGACTAGGATTATTCCTATTTTATTGGAAAACAAATTGACTAAACCAGCATATCACTCTTGACTCAGTCACGGGCTGATGTTGATTAACTTTAACATCTTGTAAGGACTATGGACACCACCTATCTCCACATTGGTATGATATTGTCCACTTTGGGCCTAAGCCCTCATGGATTTGCTCTTGGGCTATACCCAAAAGGCCTCATGCCAATGGAGATATTTGTCCATCTTTATATACCCATGATCCTCCTCATTTCTAACCAATGTGGGACTTTGGTCGTATACCCAACAGGTATGATGACCAATAAAACAAATCTGTGCACATGCTTGTGGCAGTATAAACTTGGCAGGAAAGTTGGGAAAATTCTCAAGGAGGTAGAAAGGCTTCAGAAAGCTGGAAGTTTTCATGCAGGCATGGTCATTTCAAATCACCAAGCAAGCACAACCTGGCACATCCCTGGACCTTAGTTTCCTATGTTTAGTCGAAGTGTCTTTTGGTCCTCTTTAGAGTTCTTATCTGGATGAGTTGTTCTGGTTTCCTCTCCAAGTGTATTTATCTTCTAGCCTCTTTTGTGTGTTGTGAGAATGTGTGTTCGTTCTTTGTAAAAATTCTGCATAATTAAAGAACCATTCTCTTATTTAGTCAGCTCATTTTTCTTCACATGGTTGTTTATGGTCTTGGGTTAGTGTGACTTAAGTCTCGCTATTTTTACATGTTAGGGGAGCTACAAGGGAGGTAGATGGTTGTTGCAACACCTTTGGTAAAGGAAAATGGCTGTAGTACAGAATAGAATGGAATGGTCGTGTAACTGGACTTGATATAAAGCTTTTGACAGAGTCCAATTACAAAGCTTGAAGGACTTGTCTTGAGTCTTTGTTAGAATTCATGAGAATCTGCCTTCGAAGTTTGAAACAAGCTTAGTTGGACTTGGTCTATGTTATTGTTTTATATCAGATTTTGCTCCCTGCAAGTTTTATTTCACAAACTCTGCAGTTTCAACAGTGATATCAGAGCTTACTTTATACGGGCTGTAAGGCAAGTTTTTTTGAATGCTTGAGTAAAGTAAACAATAAAATCAAGTAGTTTTTTATAAAATTAAGAAGCAACTTAATGGCAGGATATTTTTTCGAGGCTAAAATAGTCCCCTATAAACCGTGGAAGAACAAATTGTGAAGACAGATTCTAAAAAAATAATAATTTTAAAGGATTAAATTAAAAAACAAAATACAAAAAACAATTGGAGGATTGGGAAAAAAAAAAAAACAGAGAGAGAGAGTACTATTCCAAGAGCAATGCTATTTGAAGGCAGCTACAATGCATTCACTAAACATTTTAGGCTTTTGTTTATACGTCAAATAATATCAGAAGTCTTGGTTTCAGAAGATGGAATGTGTAATATTTTTTCCCAATCTCTCTTCCTCTTCTCCATTTATCAAATATAGGAAGATGACTCATGAAGAATTTTATGGTGATTAGTGAAAATCCAGTGAATCTTTTTTAACAGGCTTGAAAACAGGACAAGAAACAGCCCAGAATTCTGGCGACGAGGTTACATCAGACACAGACATACAAAAACAAGTTTCTGGCCACCTCATTCGAAATGCCTCGCTGCGTTAAGCAGCAGAAGATGTTCTGGTTTTTCTCACATCTCTAATTTTACCTGTGAACTTTATTTAGACAACAATCTTAAAAAAACATTTATGTTATATTCTTCTTTAGTTTATATATTGTATGGTATGCTATTTGAAAACAACTTCGCTTAGTGGGGAATATTTATTATAATTGTTGCCATAAAAAATATAAGATCTTGATTTGTTAAAAAATCTTGTTTAACATTTTTATACTTGTTTTTAGAAGTCAAATTTATTGTATAGTTTTAACTATTGTTTTAATAATATTTATCATGAATTTAAGTAGAGAATTCCATTTGCAATTCCTTTCTTCTTGACGTAACTATATTTGTTTGTTTGACATGCAGCAATCACATCGATCGATTATCCTATAGCCTTTGCCTGTCGTGATTTCACTTTCATTCGGTAACATTTTACTTCAAACCTTAACAAGACAACTTTCTTACATGATACTTCATGACAGGAGAAACTTGAGTGCTTGTTTATCTGTCTTCCTCTAGGTTCTTTAAGCCAGACAATGTCTTCACATGTTTGGTAATTGAAAGGGAAGAGAGATCACATCCCCAACTTACCCTTCTCGAAACAATATCCGGTGCCACTTGAAAGAAACCCCGGCAGTTTACTCTGACCTGTTGCGGAAAAAAAAAGCACATCCCCTTGCATGATTTGTCGGCCCCAGCCTCCTTTGAAGATTAAGGAAAAAAAATGGACCATCAGTCTTTTCTTTGAACCTCAACAATTGAAGAGGTTAAATGATAAAACCGGGTCCAAAGAAAGAAAAATGGGAAGATGTGGACCAAAGCTCAGAAGTTTAGGCCACAGAACAATAATGCCTGATCGTATTACCCAAGCCAGAAAAAACCACCATGACTCCTAAGTTATATGACAAACCTGGACAAGACATTTCCAGGGTTTATTTGAAGAAGGGGGCACTGAAACATTCAATCGCCATAATATATGGCAAACTTAAATGTCAACAAATCTGGACGAGAATGGTAAAAAGAAAAAAAAGATTTGAACAGAATTAAGAACAAAAAGTCATGCTATTATTTACATATCACAACTGAGTATTGGGAATATTCGTCTGTTATTTACAATGTCAACGGAAGTACGAAACCCCAATAACATAATAGTATCCACAGTTCCGCTTCACAGTCAAACCACCTAAGCCTCACTCTTGTCTACAATTCCATCCACAATATTAACATGGCTAACGAACATTCCACGGAATAAAAGAATAACTGCAGGCCTGAAAGGAAAAAAAAAAGAGGGGAGGGGAGGGGATTTCATGTTAGAGCATGACAGCATAATCGTGTGCTTGCTTAATTCAGTTTGATGATACTCCAGAGCTGAAAAATCTAAAGGCACTCCTCATTTTGATGAACTGAAGATTTAAAGGGTAGAAGAGTACCTCTAATCAAATTCATCACCTTCATCTTCGAAATGATTCTCAATTTTCAGGCCTTTGTTGTTACTATTTACAAACTTGAGTTGAGCCTCCATTCTAGAGCTCTCTCTACTATTTACAACCTCGAGCCGAGTATTTGTTTTAGGACTGCCATTGCTATCTACAAAGCCCCTAGTTTCTACAGGCATCCTAGAACCATTCCACCCAGTTTCTTCAATACCATTGCGAAGTTCAGCCACTGCAGCACCATTCTCAGCCATGGAGTCGAGGGAGCCAGAGCTGCTCCTGCAAGAAAGCCTGCCATTTTCAGACAGCCCGGAACTTTGATGCTGCAGACTCCCATTACTATTGCTATCTAAGGACGGAACCCTGTATGTGTGAGATTATATTTACATCATAAGAAATAAATCAATGCCAAGAAAATGAAAGGATGTGTACTCCAATAAAGAAGTTTAAGTAAACACGCCAAGTTTTAAAACTTGGCAGCTTGCAGCACCTAAAAAATTAAACACAGTTTTCCTTGGTCATAGATATGAAGCATGATTCCATCATCCAACGTATTTTCAACATCATTGAGGAAAGCAGCAATGAATGAGGGATCTTTCCTCTTTGGAGGGGCAAATGAGTTTTTATTCAATAAAATTGAATACTTCAATCCACAGAATCAGCAAATTAAAACAAAATTTCAGCGCACCTTGAATGTGGAAATTTTGGTGTTTGGAGATAGTCAAAAAGTGGGACCAAGTCTTTTGACCTTGCTTCAATCATGCGAGCTGGAATTCTTTCAATCTCAATTTCCCCTTGCATTGCATCTGCATCATTCACATCTATTCCCTCTGTCATCATTGATTGGAAGTATATCTGGCAAGCAATTGACAGAAATTAACACAATTACAGACAAAACAAAATGTGCGCATTTTTATCAACAGTTTCTTTAAATACCTCAGGTTTTGCCCATAATGGGAAACAAGCTTGATGCATTTGCAGTTCAGCTTCTGAAATATACAAATGATGCTTTTCCTCCGGACTGATCTTTGTATTTGTGACTGCACCTCTATCTTCAGGATAAATGCTATTTCCTTTCTTTATGCCTTCAGGATGTATCTTGTTGCTATCAGAATTCCCATTGTCACCATATATATCAACATTATCTTCTCGATCTCTTCGATTTTGTTTCTGACATATATTCCACTTCTGCATTGCCTCAACTACTAATCTTCCTTCATTTTCTGCAGCTGATTCATAATTTACATTAAGTCCAGACCCGACTGGTGTTGAATCAATGCCATCCAATATCCTCAGAGTATACTGTATCATAGAACCAGAAGAAGAGAACACTAGAAGATGGTACTTTGACTTGAAAGAGGTCCCATCCCCATACATATCATTATTTCCTTTGCATTTGTGAAAAGATGAAGCAATAGCACCAGAAAGGGATCCCAGTCTGCCTGTAGCAGCCGCTGCTGCACCAGTTACAGTGCCTCTCCAACCATTATTTCCATTTCTTATTCTGCTGACAGCAGATAGTGTAACTGCGCGGCCAGTTGCACAAAGGCTCTGTTGATTATGCATTTGTAAACCTAAACAGGGAGGGCAACTAACAGTTGGCTTATTCATTCCTCCCAAACCACTATGTTTTGAGACATAACTAGATTCAGAAGATTGAAAGTTCACTGTTCCTCCCAATGGATTAATAGCAAATAGATGGCTTGTCCCCCTTGATGAACTTATCATAATCCAGGAGCTGTCATCACTGAAACTGATGTCCTGTATAACCTGAGAAATAAATCCAGAAGAAACAAATTAAACAAAGATCGAATCTAAGTTGCTAATGGTGCAATAATAATTAAAAAAAAACATGAAAACATTTGTTCTGATCTTACTGCATTTGTAAATCCACGCTGCAGCCTGTACAGGTGTACATAAGATGCACCAGCAGAAGAGCTTCCTTGGAGTCCAGGCATTATTTTGAAAACATTAATGTTATGACCCTGGATTGAAGCGGTCACTAAAAGCGTCCCACTAGAATCAAAGCACAATGCTGAGATTGGACTCTTGTGAGCTCTAAACTGGGCAATAACAAGTTTACTAACAATATCCCTGACAACAACCTGAAAAACAGAGAGTGCATAAGGAGACAAAATTCTAAAAGAACAATTGTGCTTGTACCAGATCAAAATCAAGGCAGAAAAAACTAATGCAGATGAAACACAGTAGCATAATCTCATAACTACTTCCTAACATAACATGCATGAGCAGAAACTCATCCCTCAGAACAAATGAACATTACTTACATAGGAGTGTAACTTAATACTCTTGTCATGCCATTGCTATCAAGTAATATTCATTCATTCTCTCCAACAAAGCTCGTTAAAGCAAACAAAACACATTTACTTTGGAGTTAGCTTAAGGGTAAAAAGAAGCAGAGTGGAGAACAAAAAAAAGGTTCTAGAAGCACTTTAACAAAACAAAAGGAGAAGCACAATACACACCATTCCAATGTTATCTGCATCAGGAAAATGGCCATTAACAGTTCCATTGCTTTTCCAGCTAGGATTCCCTGATTGGAGGGAACCATGAGAATCAGGAAGGAGCTCCGAGCAATAGCTGGACAACTTCTTGTATCCCATGTCTCCTAGGGTCACAATTCCAGCGGCAAGTTGTTTGCTTGATTCCTTTGCATAATGAGCAACCAAACTTCCATTTGAAGTGAAACCAGAAAAACTCATAGAAGATGTTAGATGCTGCGGGTTAATGCATCCAGAATTGGAAACAACAACTGGACTTCCACTGTAAGCCAGCCACCTGGGACCAACTGCAAGAGGCCCATAGCCTATACCCCCAGAAGCAGGAGACCCCATGACCATAGGGTTTGTAAGAATAGTATATTCCCTCTCTAATGTTGTTGCATTAAAACAGTGTATCTGTAGCAGATTAAATGTAAGTATCCAATCCAGAAAAAATAAAGGTGCCTGAAAAAAAAATTGCACAAGCAAACAAACCTGAGCTGATTGAGAAATAGCCACAATTCTAGAGCTGCACCTTACAGAATGAACAGCTGATCTGAACTTTAGCACATGTACATAAGATTGAGATCTAAGAGAATAAAACCGGACAACAGTTGGCACAGTGCTACCATTAACAGGATAATTGTTGCTAGAGACATTCCCGTTGCATGAAGTAGCCGGCCCATCTTGTGCCCCATCAGAACAAACCACTAAAAGAGGTCTGTTGTATGCAAACTTGTCTTGTGATCCCTCTGATGTTACTGGTTTTGGCAGCATTTGTAAGAATGACACAGGGCCATCATGTCTGGAAACAAGGTCACGGACATTATTAGCTTCTTCAACATCCCAAACCTCGAAACCAGACTGATATCCCAACAAGAGGACGTGCCGAATGACATCATCATCACCTTCTAACTTGTCAAACCCAGCCCAGCGAACCTGCATATTGTGCAGGTGATATAGGATTAGAGCTATCACCACTCAAATCTTGATTTCAACTTTCAGGAAGTCCAGAAATGATGTGATTCTATCAGGCACAAAATGAAATATAAGAAGAACATACAAAGACTAAGATATAGAATGCGGGATAACAGCTACAGCTAAAAATAAAGAAAGAAACAGATGAATGCAAAAGGCACATGCCAACAAATTCCTTCTAAGAAGACAACAAACATGACAAGCCCACATCAATGCAGGATGCTCAAACCAACTCAAAGCCTCAGTCCAACCTAGTAAGGAATGCTGGATAAAACTAAACTTGTAAACGACATACAATTCATTCAAGACAAAATCAGAATCTTTCAACCAAACATCAGATTCTTTTCAAAACTTCAAGAACTAAACTGCTAGTAATACCAGTTCTTCCAGTTGACTAGCAACTTCCCAACTGAGAGGGGAGTAAGAGATTGTTTGCAAGAGAAAGAAAAAACATCTGACCACTCTCAAGCTGACACTCTTAATGCAGTCTCTCTGGAAAACATGAAACGAGAATGGAGATCCTGGTTTTCTATACTTAAAGCTTTCCTTAGCTAAATGCGTACGAGTTTAATATCAATAATCTTATCTCCATTGACAAAAGAAAAAAAAACACAAACCTAGGGCCAAAAGTCGATTTTTTTCTTAATGTGATGAAACTTGTGAAAAAAGAGGTGGTCAATTTTGGTTACCATGATATGAAGCTTAGGTCAAATTTTACAGTCTGATTATCACACAAAAAAGGTACAAATCCCAAATAAATTGGAAAGGTTCTCAAATAATTGGCTAAGCAAATATCATTCCTCCTACTTAAATTATCCAAGTTTCACAAACTATGCTTTAGCCAAACCATTTCAATGTCCAGAACAAGCCTTCCCGGGCAAATGCAGAAATCAAACTCTGTGTCCACCATTAAACCTGTGATTTCAAAGTTCTTAATTCATCTATTTCATATACTTATGCAATGACCTCATCTATTTCATGCATTTATGCCATGACCAGGTCCAGATAGAAAAACCACAGACAATGACAGCAATAATATCTGGAACAAAACAGCATGAAATACCCAGAACAACACTTTCAACGCATTTTAAATACCCTGAAAACAAATCAGCAGTTTACCATCATGCCAAACAGCTGATGGCATTAAAATCCGGTCAGTAAAATGCATCTCAAAGTAGATTATCAGAATGGAGAAAGCTCTTAGAAAAAATATACTCGCTCGTGAAACACTGCCACATAAACCAAGACAATCTACATCCATCCAGGTTCAAGTATCTGACCCATTCAGACAAAACTCAAAGAAGTTTCTTGTGAAAATTAAATTAAAAAATGACATGATCACAAACCATGCATGCAAGACATCAGTAATTAGTACAATCTATCATCAATGAAATTGCAACTGTTTAATCTCCCATCAAAAATTATCCTTCATTACTGAGTATCCTGGCACCTCTTTACAAGATATAACTTCCTAATGATGTCCATAATTCTAAACAGCCATCAAATGTTCATGTTTAAGGGCTTATCAAGTTGAATGCAATTGGTAAATCCACGATTTCGACAATTAGCACACAATATCTTAACAAACAAATGCATACACAGTCTGCACAAAAAAGTAAATCTCACTAGTCTTTAACACGGCATCCAACTAGAAAGTTAGATGGTCTATTTCCATTAAGGCTGAACAATTAATTTAGATCACACCATAAACATTCAACTATCTGACAATTTGAAATGGACAGAGTAGAATTCTCAAGTCTCAAATGGCCCAAAAAACAAAACATGTATCTCTAAGTCCAACACTCTCAGAATGAGTTACAGAGATAAACTGAAGTTTCAACTTATATCACATTATTATTATGAGCACCCAGTATTTCAACCTCTACCCATAATGACCAGAAATCACACACCAACATTCCATTTAATTTATTGTGGATTATGCAATCAACAGTTCAAATTTCAGTAATTTAACTTGCAAGATAAGAACAAATGTGCCTGCTAGAATTTTCAATCTTTTCCAAATGCAGCAGAGAACAAAAAAAAATGCCCATCACCCTTTTCATCTCAAAAAATTTACAGAAGACTTCTGTTTATATGCATGTCCCCTAAATCAATTGAAACGTAAATTTGAAGTCCCCAAGCACAAAATTTATGCAACAAGTTTGAAATGGCTAGCACCAGAGTTCAGCATGTCTTTCAAATTTACAGTTTATTTGGTTACGAAAGGTATGAATCGGCTTTGAACAAGAGGGAAGGAAGATTAAAAGTAATCCATCTCTCCAAACCCCAAACCCAAACTTCTCTTGTTTGACTTGACAAAAAAAAAAGGGTGTTTAGATGAAGATAAAAGGCAAGAAAATAAAACCCTACTGAATGCATGCTTTCTCATAATCCTTCCAACATTAGTCACTTTAAAGAATGTCAGAAACAAAGGAACGTATGGATTCGAGAAGGTAAATAATCCACTCAGTCATGCAAGATAGCACCTTTCCTTTTCCTCTTCCTTCTCCTTCCCTCACTATCTATCCACCATTCCCTCTTTTAAAACTAAAAATAAAAAACCAGTTCAATTTTTTCCCTGCTTAACCCGAATTAAACCACCTCCAATTAATAAAGAACAAATCGATATATAATAGTATCAAGACACCATAAACGAGCTAAAATATAACACAAACATCTTAAAATTTCCTAGCCAAATCACACAACATCAATGAACTGCTTCCATTCAAAAATCCCACTCCATTCCCAAACTCAACTTGGGCACTCCAGATTCACATATTTACACACATCTACCCAAATCTCTTAAGAAAAACAAGACTTTCCATAAAAAAAAAATGAACATGGGCCACCCTAAAATTCAAAAAGAACATATAGCTTTACAACAAAATTGCACACTCAATCTCTCTAACCAAAAATCAACAATCTAACCTCTTCGCTTCTCTACAATCTTACACAATATAGACAAAAATATAAACAAAAAAACATCGAAATTTTTTTTTCTTTTTTACCTGGTCGTGATTGGCATCATCGTCCCTATCCACAATAGACTGCGCAACCGATGCGGCAGACCTGGCAACCGTCGATGCACCAGATGAAACAATCCTCAAATAACTCGAAATCGCCCGAAACGAGCTCGGCAAAAACCCATTTTTATTACCATTAACTCTCCCCTGCAAATTCTTCTGCTGCTGTTGTTGAACATCATTGCTAATAATACTCTTCCTCATAATAGTAGTAACAAAAGCCAAAAAAACGATGGCAACAAACACCCAACTTGCTAACCTCCGATTCTCCAATTTCTCCTTCCAGCATAACAAACAAGACTGCTCCTTTTTTGAAGAATCCAAAAATCCTAATAGAAATCAAGCAGGAAAGAAAAACTAAATGTAACCCAAAAAAAACTAAATCTTTCAGGTCTCAACCGCGTCCATGACTTCCAAATTTATATTTTTTTTCTTTTAAACTGGCAGAAGTTAAATTAAATTAAATAAATATACACAGAGCCACCGATTCAACTTCAAAAAACGGGCTTTTTTTTTTGGTTTCGAGGGGGGAATGATCGAAGAAAACCCAATTGAGAGAACAATTGAGAGAAATGGAGGAATATACAAAGAGAAAGGAATAAATGTTTTTGATAGTTTCAAAAAATATAATTGAATTAATTATTATGTTACAGAGAATTTGATTTTGTGAATTTGATAGGTTTTTTTTTAGGATTTTTAACTTTTAAGAAGAATTTGAGAGAGAGAGAGAGGGGGAGGGAGGGAGAAAGGATAATGAGAAGAGGAATTATTAGTTTTTGGTAAAGGAGAAAAACAGAAGAAAAAGGAGTCTCCTTTCACGTCTGTCGTTTCTTTTTATTTTGATTTTAACCCTTCTTCGTTCTTCCTTTAATTTAATACTGCAGGTCTGTTGATGTTGAGTTACCTCATTGTTGTTGAGCTAATAGGATGTTAGGGGTGGCTTCTCTTTTTATGCGTTCTCGAAAATATATTTATTTAAAAAAATATTCAATTAATATAATATTAAAAATATATTTACAAATAAAAAACATAGTATATCTCAGCAAATAATTTTATTAACGATTATTTTTTAAAATATTTTTTACTCAAAAATAGATTAAAATAATTTTAAAATATTAAAAATATATATTAATTTAAAATAAAAAAGATAAATATTTTTTATTTTTAAAAAAATACTTTTAAAATATAGAAATAGATAGAGATTAAGCTAGCTAGTTAGATAATTTTACAAAATTAATTTAATGTATTTAGTAATTTGTTTAAGAATGTTTTTTTTTTAATTTGTTTAAATTCAGAGAATATTAATTCAATATTTTAAAATAAATATGATGGTTTATTAAAAAGCAAAATCATAGTAAATCGAACAGCATGAGTTGTCGAGTCGAGCCATACATGGGTAGGTGAGCTCATAAATGGAGGCCGACAAGGCTCGCATCTCTCTTGATGAGCCTATTTTTTTTAGTAGCTAGAAGAGTAATTATTCTTGTTGGATTTTTATTTTCTAAATCTCAGAATGTAGGAAGAGGGATTTTGGTAGTGTTTATTTTTGCAGTCATACCTCGCTTTTAAAGTTTTTTGAAATTTATTTTTTGTTTTAAATTGATTTTTTTTGTTTTTTATTGTTTTGATGTTTTATTATCAAAAAAATAATTTTTAAAAATAAAAAATATATTATTTGAATACATTTCTATATATATATATATTAAAAAATCAATTATTACAACAAAATCATACACTAGTTTTCTTGGCCAACATAGTTTGCTTGAGAAGCTAAGTTTTCTTGATTGTCAAGGATACAGCATTCAAGAACCCCCCTGCCCCTGGTATTTAGTAATCTCCATTTTAGTTAGAATATGGACGGGTAGCTTAGTTTTCCAAGGCTGGTCAGCTCAACAGTTTCGGTGGCTGACTATTCAAAATTCTAGTCAAGACTTGGTGTCCAAACTCCAAAAACATTTATGAAAATCCTTAGAGTCAAAAGTGGTGGTTTTTGAATTTGAGCACCATTATGGGTTGAATTAAATATCTTTTTTAATATAAGAAAATATTCAAGTATTATTAAAAAAAAAATAGTAAAAGTAAAGAGTTAAACAGTGTGAGAATTGATTTGGTGTAACAAATTACGACTTGATAAGTCTAAAAATAACCTGGATGATCGGTAAAAACTTAGTTTTATTTAAAATAAATATTTAAGATGGGATTTTTTTTATAAATATTAAGACGGAAATGTATTGAATCGATTCGGATGAATCTGGATTAACTTGTCAATTTACATGCCAGGTCATGAGAATATAATAACCATGTAGAAACTAAATTAAAATAAAATAAATTATTAAGTTTAATTTCCAATAAACTTGGTCTTGAATAATGACATTAAAAAAATCAATTAAAAAAATATTTGTATCAACCCGGGTTAACTTGACTAACCTCTTATTTAGGTCATGAGAATAAGACAACTCCATAAAAAACATATTAAAACAAATTATGAAATTTAGTTCTCAATTAACTTAGTATTGAAAAAAAAATTAATTAAAAACAATATATAAAAACAACTAGAGTCAATCCCTAATAAATTTAATGTTGAAAAATATAATTCAAATCGAAAAAGATAAAAGATAAAAAAATTAAAAATAAAATAAAATGTTATTCAAGTGAATAATATTTTTGAGAAGGGGTCTCTTTTAGTTTTAGTTTTTTTTTTATTAATTGCTATTTTTTAACAGCTTGTACGTAAATTACATAATTATTAATAATAAAATTATTTGTATATAATAATATAAGCTTTATGCTAGTAAATTATCAGCTGCATAAGCATTCTTATCATGTCATCAATCTGAGATGATACTTGTACACATAGCGATTTGTAGAGCTCATACAATCCTTTGAACATGCCTACCTAGTGGTTAGAAAATTAAAATATATCGATTTAAGAGCTTATTTTCAGGGGTTTAAATTTAAATAATTTGTTTTACTTTTCTTTTACATTTTTAAATTTCATTGGTATACTTATTGTCATAGTTTTCAATCCTGATACAAGTTCCGGGTTTTGACCAAGTCGTCCGGATTAATTTTTTTAAATTAAAATGATGTCATTTTAGTAAAAAAAAAATCAACAGATTGCAACTGGGTTTTAACCAGGTTTTGCCGGGTCAATCGGGTCACACCGGGTTTAACCACACAATAAAATAATAGAATGCATGTTACTCATGAGTGTTTTGATGTTTTTTATTTTTTTTCAAAATAATATAATTAGCATGATATCCTCAAGACAAAATCAATATAACTCTCTCGCAATAATTTTTTTATCATTGTACATTGATTTTTTTGTAAAATTAAATGTTAGTTAGAGACATAATAATTATTATAGAGTACGTATTTAAATTAAATATAATTATAAAAAAATATTTATGATAATATCCACCTCTTTCAAAAGTAAAGCTAGGCCTCTCTCTCTCTCTCTTTTATATGTAAACCAAGTGGGGAAATGAAAATCCATGGAGAAAAATAAAATGAGGAATAGCTAGGCGAGGAAAAGGTGTCTAATTGTCTATATAATGCAAACAAAGGATTTTACTTCAACAATAGACCTCGCGAGAAAGACATGTACAAAACTGTTTGCTGCAAGACATCGACCACAGGCATTCCTCCAAAGAGATGGAGCCGAATGATGCCTGAGATATTCTTTTCTCCCCTGTGATTGGTTTCGATTGTCTGCTTTAAAGATTGCTAGCTAGTTCAACCTTTCAACTCGGTAGGTGCATGTAGGGGGTGAGTAAAAAAATCAATAAATTAATTAAACTAAAAAAAATTAACTAAAAATATTGAATTATAAAAAAAAACCAGATTAAAATATTTTAAAAAAAATTTGGTTTGGTTCAGTTTTGATTTTATAAACTTGAAATAAAAAAAACAAACCGAACCAAACCGGTTTAGTTAAGAAATAAACTGAACCGAACTGAAAAAACTCATTAGAAAGTCCAAAAAAAACCCAAAAAACAATATAATTTTTAGTTTTTAATATAAAATAACTGAGCCGAACCGAAATCGAATTAAACTGCACTGAATCGAAACCGGTTAATTGAAACAAATTTCAATTTAGTTTTGATTTTTTTTAGTTTAATTATTTTTATAAAATTTTAATTTGATTGTTTTTATAAATAAAAACTGAACTAAACTAAAAATAATCTACGCCCACAAGGATCCTATATCCAGGGTTGCTTTTCAAAAATATTCAGGGTTGCCTTTCAAATTATCATTCTAACCTCAAGATTATATATATAAAAAATGTTTTCATAAATAAATTAATTTAAATATGAATAATCTATCTATGGTTTATATATAAACTTTATCTCGATATGTTAAAAAATATATAAAATATATAGTTATTAAACCTAATCTAAGTCGGCGGGTCCAACTTTGCCGGTTGATTCATGCATGCATGATTTATTCATTACTTCTTTCATGCAACCTGTTAGCTTCTACGAAAGGTAATTTTCCTGGCGTGTAAGCTTTTCCTTTCTATCTATGCCAAACCCGCTACTCCTTTTTCTTCTTGCTGTTTAGTGCGTTGAGCATATTATAATTTCTCATGCTCCATGCTTATAACCCTAGCCATGATTTGAACACAAACTAGATTATTTGAAAAAAATTAAATTTTTTTATTTTTTTATTTACTTCAAATTAATATATTTTTTTATATTTTTAAATTATTTTGATGTATATTTTTATAAATAAAAAATACTTTAAAAAATAACAATAACTACAATTCCACGGAATTGGATCCACGTAATATAATTTTCTTGTTCGGATATACTCTCCTAATAAAGTGTTTCCAGGAAGAGAAACCAGTTGAAACTTGGAAATTTTATGTTTATTTAATAATATAAGATCCCTGAAAAAATATTGTTTTTGTTCGTTTATTTTTCCTTGAGAATTTTAAAAATAATTGTCATGGTTATTATAGAATAAACCTTCATTTATATATGATCGAATATACTAATAAAACTTAGATAGATTTTAATATTCTTGTTTTAATTTTAATATTAATCGTTAGAAAGCTATATTAAAATGAGATGCTTCATAATTATAATTAATTAGATAAGGGGTAATATAGTC
>Ga0325404_1004426_pt1 | contig 14938 bp, 10 predicted proteins | sample PopdelMetagenome_18_FD_205664 | JGI IMG/M metagenome (GOLD analysis project Ga0325404, IMG submission 205664) | Populus deltoides microbial communities from Bellville, Georgia, United States - Xylem-Control-R1 | ecosystem: Host-associated > Plants > Phyllosphere > Stem > Wood/Secondary xylem... | reverse complement strand
ATATTATTATACTATATATTAAAAAACATGGTAAAAACACTATGTATTTAACATAGAGTGTTTGTACTATGGATAACACTTTAGTGCAATAGAGGCGTTGTCTTTGCTATTTTTTTATTCAAAAAATACTGTTGGGAGCATTGTCTTTTCTGTTTTCTGTGTCAAAAGTTGTTGGGTCTGAGTTTCAGTCAAACCCAGATATTTTCAATTTTATTTTTTTGCCTCTTTAGATTTTTTTTCTTTTCTATTTTTTTATATTTTTCATATGGTAAAGAGAAAATAAATTGATAAGACTTTTTTTATATTGTATAAAAGTTGGGTGATGATAATTTTTTTTTTTATTTGAGGTTGGGTTGGTTGAATTTCTTTTCTCCCAATAGAGTTGGGTCAGTTTTAGGCCTTGCTGCCCAGCATAACCCAATAATGTTGGGCCTTGCTGCCAGTAGAACCCAATTCATGACATTTCCATTAAATGCATTTATTTACAAAAGTTATGGATTTGTTTATACGGTAGAAGTTTAATTTGTTTCCCGGCCTATTCGCATAAGAATTAGGATTGGGTCCTTCTATTGTTTATACGATAGAAGTTTAATTTAGCTTGCATATTATGAGTGGATAGTTAGGGACATTGCTATGCTGAATGCCCAAAACTATAACAGAGCTGACATTTTATTTTTCACGGATTAGACCACTGACTAGAACCCTCAAAACAACTGTTTTGTTGCCTAAAATTTTTTTCAGCAAACTATCCAGAACCAAAACCATTACTGTTAATATTCTAACCAGAGTTATATCAGTTATTTCCGTGATTGAGATAGCCACGATTATGCTTTTACCATCCTCCATGAAAAGGACCATTGCGACCAGAATTTTGTTTATAATTGTTAACTAAAGACCATGACTGATGTTGTGAGAGGAAGGCTGAGAGAGGCTGAGATAGTGTTGACAATAGTGGGGTTGTCACGATGGGTTGAAGAGAAGCCTTGTGCAGAAACTCATCTATGAGAAGATGGCTGTAAAGATCAGTGTATGAAATAGGTTCTGCTCTAGTGGAGAAGATGGTTACTAGATCCTGAAATTCTCCTCTCAATCCACGAAATATATAGAGGTTAAAGTCTTCAATGGATAGTGGCTTACCAGTAACAGCAAGCTCATCAAATAACATATTGGCTTGCTGCAAATAAGCACTAACAGTGCTATCATTCTGCCTCGGGTCTTGGAATGATCCATGGAGTTGTATGATTCGTGAGTTAGAGGGTGAAACAAGAGAAGTTTTAAGAGTTGTCCATAGACCATGGGATGTATGGCAATCAACGACAAAATACAACACTTTAGTAGACAGAGATGACAGAATAGCACTCATAATCAATTTATCTTGCTGACATAAGGGGCATGGGAAAGAGCCATCAACATAGGAGTACACACCTTGGTCTAACAAGTAAGGTTTCATCTGCATCCTCCAGTATAAGAAATTTATGATTGATAATTTTAAAGAGATTAATTGTTGAGTGTTTGATAGAGGAACAATCTTGTGATAGGGTCTGGTTACTGCTGTGAAATCAGAGGAAGGAACCATTGTAACAGAGTAGACATGTGGGAAGGCAATAATCGAGTGTTTTGATGGCTGCAGCGGAAGAATGAATGTCAAAGGAGAGTGATTCATTACCAGAAGAAAAAATAGCAGCAGCAGCCGATACACCACCAGAGGGAAGGATTGTTGCAGTAGAAGAGAGAATTGATGCAGCCATGTGAGAGTCCATATTTTGGGTGCTTGCAGAGTCCATGATGAAGAGGAATATCAAGTCTGCTCTAATATCAAGTTAGAGAATAGAAGAACAATATACATGTATGAAATAATAATGGTTGCATGTGTGAGAAAACACTTCACATGATAATTACATTATGCATATGATAAGTTCTTCGTAATAATCACAACTTATAACATGTTTGGGATAATTTATTAAATCCAAATCTTGATTCTAATTGAGCTCAATCCATGAAAAATAGCAATATAAGCTTAACTCGTAGATAACTATGATATCCATAAAAGATTTAGATTAACTCAATATATTTAACTCACTTAGATAAAATTTTTTGAATGAATCGGGTATAAAATTCGTAAAATATTAGATATTGAACAGAATATAATTATGAGCCCAAACTTCTTCCAACTATATCCATAAACACTCGTAAGATCTTATATAGTTGCCAACTTTGTTCTTCAATGTTATTCAGTTGATTAATATAAATATTTAATGATTCATACTTTGGTTTGGATAGGATTCGTAATCAAAATTGCTACAATAACAACTGCATGCTCAGTTATCAATTCAATCCAATCATAGAGTTACAACTAATGGTCCAAGAATTTCATTACATCATATCCCAATTTGGGTTTAACAATTATTCCTTCTCGAACATTAGGTGTCAACTCAAGTTATAATAAATATAGTTATTAAATTTAATTTGAGATTGATTTGATATATAATCTTGATTATAGATTGGATGGATTCCAAACAACATTAATTTGAAGAAAAAAAAAAGTCAAATAGAGTTTTAATTGCATCACAAATTCATCCATTACATGAACCAAGTCAATTCTATACTAATTTTTTTTCATACAAAATTAAAAGAAGAATCGGTCGGGTCTTGAGTTCACTTTGGCAGCCAGACCAGATTTAATATTAGCGGTTACAGATCAACAAAGAATCGAGCTTCAGATTTAATATTAGCTGTGGAGCCAAAATCCGTAGTGTGAACAGGTAGAGTTCAGATTTTGTTTAGAATAGCTAGTCTGGCCAGTCAAACAAAGAATAGAGCTTTGGCTAAACTTGCTTGTATTTTGCTTTTCTTTTATAGAACTGGCCCAGCTACTTAAACATAGATGTGGCAGGCTTTCTCATGAATTGGATGGACGAAATGTTTTTATAGGGTCAACTATGGACTGGTTTGGTATCATTGTTATTTTTTGTTTTTACAAACTTTTTTTGTCAAGTATTTTCATTAATTATCCTAATTTTCATCTTTTCTTTTAGGTATTTCTACCACTATTCCTTATTTTATGTTTTTAAAATCTGTTTGCAAAATTTTAAACTCAATTATAATATTCAATTTACTTCTATTTTTCAATTTTGTCAACTATTTTTTTCCTTCACAAAATTACACATAGTTTAACAATTGTAAACTAATAAGGTGTTTTCTAAAGAAGAAGAAGAAGAAGAAGAAGAATTGGTGATAGAATTTTCCTTGATGGAGAAGTCTTCAATATTCCTCAAAGTACATTCACTCCTTGATGATTACATTTAAGAAACAAATATCAGTAATTTCTACTCCAATATCATCCTCAGCCTATTGAAACAGTATGTGACAGCTTCCTTTTATTTTCTTCTTACAAGGGAAGGGACATGCTCAGAACTAGCCATGTCAATCACACCAGGACTTGATCAACCAAGATCCACCATGTTTTTTCGAATAGAGATTCCACAACTGATAGCCCACAAGAACTAGAAAAACATAAGCTATCCAAAAATAGGACTTGAATTCAGAGCTCCCTTAATCCTTGGCCAAGCCTTCACCATTTTTGCAAAGTATAATAGGTTCCTGTTTTAAGCAAATGCTCATCCTTCATTCTTGTCGTGGATGAAATCTGTCAAGGATCCTGGAGATGGAGATGGAGATGGAGATGCGGCTGAATCAATGAGGAATGATTTTAAGTGCTTAGCAAATTCCTTGGCTTTCTCTAAATTAACTGCATGTCCTGCATTCTTAATGATCACTAACTGAGAACTTTCTCCCACATGCCTGTAAAAGAGCAGTACAAGAATTTAAACTGTTAGGAAATAGTTGATTACAGGAAAAAAAGACTCAAATTTTCAGAAATTAAAATGCCAAAATCATGGAAGAGTTTTGTTTTAACCTTTTCAATCTGTGCCCCAATTCCACAGGGAAGATTTGATCTTTCTCTCCCCATATTATTAATGTTGGCTGCTTTGCAGGAAAAAGAAAAGAAAAAGAAACTGTTTTAAAGATTCATTAACAAATCCTTTTGCACCATTGCCTCCTTTGTCGTCAAGTGTCAGAGGCTATAAATTGGCACAAAATCAAGGACTTGAACTAGATAGGTCAAGAATGGTAAGGAACCTGTGTGATCTTTGGTAGAACAGAAAGGTTTCGACCATGAAGTATGGCTTGGATCAATTCCCTCTTCTCCTTAACATAATCTGTACACATGACCTGTCAGAGAAGAAACATCGCAGACTGTAAACCGAAAGATTATCATCAATGTATCGAAGGGTAATTTTTTTGCGTATTGGGCCTAACCTCCGAAAAAAATCCATTAAATTTAATAATTCACAGAAGGTTAGAAGGACTTGCATCAATAAAATCTGTGAGAAAGAAAGACGGTATGCCCATGGCTGGTTTGACAAACGAAAACCGCATCAACTCCCTCAATTTCTCTGCTGTCTGTGGCAACAAAATGCTGGCTGCTTCATCCAAATTTGGAACAGCAAACAAACCATTGTCCATATCCTTTTCTTCCAAGCAAACCCCAGCACAACATAACACAACTTTTTCTATTTTCTCTTGAAACTGTGCAGCCATGCTATACCCCACAAATCCTCCATAACTGATCCCAACAAGATTCATTCTATGCACCCCATGTGCCTCCATTAGCCTCATAACGCATTGAGCCTGGAAAGACTCGGTTCTTTCAGGCCTGGATGTGTAGGACTCACCGAAGAAAAGAAGGTCCGGAACATAGACATTGAAACGTGATGTGAAGATATGGAGATGCTGACCATATTGCCACATTGCATTGGCTCCAAAGCCATGGAGAAGCAGAAGACTGGGTTTCGATGATTTGATGATTCTTGGTACCCAACAATGCATAATGGTGCCATCTCCAAGATTAGCGGAGTGGGCACGAAGACCGGCCTTGGCGAATGAGTAGCGGTAGAACCAATCCCGGGATGCTGTAAAGCTGAAACATTTTGACATCATGTTTCTTGATATATGTATGAAAATCAGAATATATAATTATGTATGATTCTTGAATTCTTGGCTTTACGTCCTAGCAATCTACAAAGACAAAAAATTCCGAGATTGTACCTAACGATTTTTTTTTTTTGCACTAACAGGATCGAAAACTTGAAATCCTTTGTCTTTTGTTTCAATGGTCAAGTGACCATAGAAAAGTTAGTAAACAGATATAATTGGAAAAGACTCTTCCCAACAATTCGGAATAAAATAAAAGTGCACTAATTTTAATGCTACTCACAAAAAATTTAAAAACAAATTATATATTAACCAATTGGATTAGTGATATATTAGATCATTGGTCAGCAAGTGATCAATTTTTTTAACATAAAAAATATATTTAAGTATTACTAACTTGTTTTCTAATAATTTTTTAATCATTAACTTAAATTATAAAGCATATTTGATGATATTTTTTTAATATTAATATGAAGATTTATTAGATGATATTGTTTTTGAAATATTGAGACAACAAGAATCAATTCAGGTTAATCAGTCAAATATGTGACTCGGATCATGAGATTGTGATAATTTTATAAAAAGTAAATTAAAATAATTTATGAAAGTCATTATTAATCATCCAATATTAAAGGATGAAATTAAAAAAAATAAAAATAAAAAAGCGAACAAAAAACAATTAACCAAGTCAACTCAAGTTAACTTATTAAATTCACAATATGGATAATGAGATTGGGATAACCATATAGTAAGCAAGTTAAAAAAATGATACTCAATTTTCAACCAATTTAATGTTGAAGGACTAGGATAACTTTATAAAAATAAAATAAAAAAGACTACGAAACTCTATTTCCAATAGATTTAATGTTAAAAGTTAAAATTGATAAAAAAAAATTAAATACATGAGACCGAAATAACTCCAAAAAAATCAAATAAAACAATTATGAAGCCCAATTAAAAAAATATTAAACTGAAAAAGGACAAAAAAAAGTCAACATGCAAACCCGTGATCCGGGTCATAAAATTAGGATGACCCTATAGAAAGAAAAAATATATATATATGAAGATCAAATTCTCAACCAACTTAATGTTGAAGGTTGAAATTAAAAAAAAATCATTTAAAAAAAATTGCCTAAAAAAATTATTTAAGTCAACTTAAGTTAACTTATTAAACTCGCAATCTAGGTCATCAAAGTGAGGTAAATTTGTAGAAACAAATAAAAAAAATTATAAAGCCCTACTTCAAACTGATCTAATATTAAAGGTTGAAATAAAAAAATATTAAATCTTTGAGACTAATATATAGTCCAATAGAAAGAAAATAGAAAAAAACTAGGAAATATAATTCCCAAAAGTACTTAATATTGAAGCAAAAAAATGCAAAAAAAAAAAATTGAGTTGTTGAAAGGTAAAATTAAAATTAAAAAAACAAAATATTATTCTAATGAATAATATTTTGTGGTTGTTGCTATGATAATTTAGCCATATCTTTTAATATTTTATTAATTATGAAGCATAATTTCTAAAATAATTTAAAGTAAAAATTGAAAAATAAATAAATAAAAGGTAGATTGTTGAAGGGTGAAGGGAGAATTGAAAAAAAAAAAAAACAAAATAAAGTACTAGTGTGTCTACAATAATTTAGCTATATCCTTAAATATTTTGTTAATAATTCCTTGAATTGTTTCTAATGTGGTCCTTCCACTAATTTTATTATCCCTTACTGCATCATTAGTTAAGAATGTGATTGATACCTTGGATGATGACAATGTTTATTTTTACTTTTTATTTTATAATGTAATGAAGTATAGCCGAAAATGATGAAAAAATAATAATTGTTGCTCATGAAGGAAAATTATTTTAAAAACATTATGGAGAACGACACACCGAATGAATTTTTTAAAATGATAATGATGATGATACAAAGTTAACCCAGTAAAAATAATTCATCTTTATTTGACCAATATTTTTTTTTTTTTTTTTTTTTTGTACCGGTGAACTCTTTTGGCTTGAAGATTTGACCAATTTTTACACCAAAACAAACACACACAACTGTTTCTTTTGATTAGGTTCTAGCTGGTGAAGACTTGAATGGTTGCAGTTTGAGGTGGATGGTAAGAACAGATGTGTGAGGTTTTATGATAGGCTAGCTGTTGAATGATGGAAAAAGCAATGGATCCATGCGAGTTCATATTGGAGCTTAACCTGGTGAATTACATCATCAGCCCTGGGAATGGGCTTGCTTGTGTGTTGGGGAAGCGCAAGAACCTGGAGAAGATTCATTTGGACATGTATGTTGGAGTCAGAGGTTGAGATGCTATAGGCTTGGCGAAAAACACAAGTAATCTTCGCGCAATTTATCTCCGAGTTCCTTCAGATTTCTCTCTGCCACTTCTGATGAACAGTTCACTAAGATTAAACAGATGAGAGTTCTGGCTCAGAACTGTTCAGTGCTTGAATCTGTCGGGTCCCTTATCTTCATTTACACAAAATGGAATCCTCAATTTAATTCAGATGTGCCCAATTCAGGAACTCGCTTTAGACCATGTGTATTCCTTCAATGGCGTTGGGATGGAAGTTCATTGTTCAGCTCAAAATCTTGGAACCCGAGAGCTTCTCAGATGTCAAGAAATTAGATTAGCGATGCCCACTACAGCTTGGGAGCCAGTTTCCTCGTTTGCGTATTATGATTAAAAAAAATATTAGGGAGTTACTGGTGATGAATTGGGCCCTCTTATTAGGAGATACAAATTGGAATTCTTAGCTGTTGGAGATTGCCCTCAAATTTCTGAAAGGGGCGTTCAAGGAGCTGCAAGATATGAGTCATTCCGGCAAGACTTGTCCTGGATGTATTGAACTTGTATTGGACTCAAAAAGAAAAGGAGTACGCATGAAATTTATGCAATCTTCAATGCATTTTGTAAGTGATTATCATTTACAATTAGATCAAAATCCTGTTTTCAGGATCTGTTGTTGTATGATTGTTACTTCTAGCAGTTGGATTATTTGGCTGTGATTGTAAAATATGTAATCCCGTAATGGACCACCAATTTGTGGAATAGTAGCATGATCCTTGTGGATTTATTATGAAATAACATTTTGAAACTTCGATTTACTTTCATTTTGAGATTTTTATCACTTGAAAGTTTGAGAACCTTTACTATCTATAAGGCATAGATGTTTTGGAATTGATAGAACTTGTTTGCAGAACTGGTCGGAAGGGCATTCCTAAACAAATGAAATGTCTGACAAACTTTTTTCTATATATGCACATCCATAATGCAGGGCATCTGTCTCCATTGTTATTCAAGGACCTGCAGTTTCAAAAACATAAGTGGTTTCCGGTTTCACTTAATTTGTTTTCCTCAGCAGTGTTGAAGGATCTGGACATGAACTCAGTGAGCGAGGATGTTGTCAACACCAGGCTTTGAACACAAAGAAGATACTATCAAACACTCAAACAAACAATAATCAGAATTCAATGAAATACAAGTGGATAAGACTGGATTACAAACTAGGAACAAGAGAAAAAAATGGGGAGATAAAGAAGGAAGGCAGAAAAGAAATATTACGAACTAAAACAAATTTGCGATTCTGTGCAATATGAAGTAGCGATGAAGAAAATCATTGTTTTTGTAGCTTCATTCTGCCATCTCAGCAGCTCTTTCTACCAGTTTTTTCTCCCTATGTAGGCATTTTACTGATTGGCTCTGCTAGTATCTAGAGGCCGCTTATCCAGAAACGGGCAGTCAACAACTCGGACATCCTTCACTGATGGTAGTGGCAGGGCATTCCAATAGAAGCTTTTTAGATTTGGCAAGGATAATAATTCGACAGCTTTGAGTTTTGCAAATGGGTTTAGATTTTCCACCAACTCAGGAACCTCAGGCAGTTTCTCCACACTTGCTAACTCTACCAGTTTAGGGCAGTTTGATACCCTAAGAAATGTAAGGTTTTGAGCAAGTATAAGCCATGTCAAGTTACTCAATTTCAAGCAATTTTCTACATATACACTGGAGAGGCTGCGGAAGGGTCTCTCGGTTGTGACCACTTGGGCAAGGTTGTTGATAGCTTGCATCTTTTGTAGTTCCCCTTCCCAGTCAATCTGCAACTCTTCCAAACTCCCACAATGACAAATGTGCAGAGTATCCAGATTTTTCATATTTGCTAATGATGAAAAATTAACTAGCTTTGAATCATGGAAAAGCTCGAGGTATAGAACTCGAGTAGAACTCTGCATCCCTTGGAAGCTTGACAATCGCTCAAGAGCAGCAGCACTTCTTATGGTGACAGTCAGCATATTCAGTTTTCCCAGGCACTGCAGTTCTTCTACCAAGGATTCATCTCTTGAAAGAATACAGTCTTCAGCTGCCTGTTCAGAAGAACCACAACGGAACATTCTTAATATACGCATCATCGGGAAGCCAGATATCACTCCGTGTGGTAGTAGATAGAGCGAATGCGTATACTCCAGGTTCAAATATCTCAACTTTACCAATTCATTCAACTCTGTTGGCAACTCCTTTATGCCTGTCCGTGAAAGATTCAGATACTGTAAGGAAACCAACTTCCAAACATCCCTAGGCAATCCGACTAAGGAAATGTTATTTGACAAGTCTAGAACTGTTAGTTTAGGCATAAATTGGAAGAAACCTCTGGAGATTTTTTTCAAATGAATACTACCAAGAAACAAAGTTTGAAGATTGGAGCAGTTTGGTGTTTCTGAAAGATGTTCTATATGATTTGCCATAAACGAAACCTTTCTGCCACCTTCCCATTTTCCAACCTCCGGAGCCTTACTTGATTGAGCTCCAGTTTGCACGAAAAAATTTTGTTGATCCCTTTCAATATCAGATGCTATCCACAAAGCCATATCGCGAATCACATCATGCATTCTCACACAATCATCTTTATCTTCCAATAAACATGCATGGAGAAGACAACCGATAACGTGATACCCCCAATTCTCTACCACTTCCCTGCCATCACTTCCATCTAAAATTCCCTCACCAATCCAATAATCTATCAGATCATTTTTATTTATCAGAAAGTCCTCTGGAAAGAGACTACAGTACAGAAAACAATTTCTTATTTTTTGTTTGGATAGATTATCATAGCTAAACTTCAACAGAGGGAATACCTCATCTCCCATGCCTGAAAATTCTGAAGCTGATTTACTTAAGACCTGGATAGCATGACGCCATTCTTGAGGTGTTTTCTTGCAAGCCATAGCCCGACCAATAGTGATGAGCGCAAGGGGCAAACCTCCACATTCACTGGCAACATTTCTTGCGAGTTCAGGAATATCAGGATGAACACAAAGAGTTTGATCTCCTACTTTTTTCCGAAACAAATCCCAAGCATCGTCCCCTTCCAAGCAATTTACCTTCACAGTTTTGTGAGCATCCATCAGGCCGCAAATTTCTTCGGAACGAGTTGTGAAAACTACCTTGGAACCGTTTTTCATATCAGGAACAGGAACTCCAAGTTTTTTTAAATCAACCCTCTCCCAGATATCATCCAACAACATCACAAACCTTTTATGGCGTAAGGCATTAAATATGTCCACAGCTTTTTCGTCAAGGCTTTTATTCTTCCACAAATCATCAGAACAGCCTATATTTCTCCCTATGCTTTCTTGAACAGTGTTAAGTTTCAAATCTTTTGACACCACTACCCATATCACAATATCAAAATAATCGAGTGTCTTGAGAGACTCGTTGTTGATTTGAGTCAAGAGGGTAGTTTTTCCGACACCCCCCATTCCATATAACCCTACGATTCCCACCTGTTTTTCTTCTCTCAGGCAGGTCCACACCTGATTGAATGTTGACTCCAACCCCACTGTTGGTTCACTGGGCCTTGCAACTCCTGAAGCTGCAGGAACCTTCTCAGCCACCACTTTGAAATCTCCGTTGGCCTTTAAATCAGCCACATCCCGTAGCCTCTTATCCACTTCTTTGGCAAACCTGTAGCTTGACTTGTAGTTCTTGGAACAGTAACCTCTAAGACACAGTCTTTCAATTTCTTGAGAATCTTCTCTTAGCAATTCATTAGCTCTATCAATAGCAGCTTCTGCCCTTGAAATCCACCTTTGTACTTGGTCTAGCCTCTTCAATTGTTGCTCCTCGTCAACTTTCACTCTTCTCGTCACATCATTATGTAGATCTGTTAGCCCTTCCACTGCAATCTTCAAACCATCGACATTTTCTTTAAGCTTGGATATGTAGACAGCTTTTCTGAAAGTGAAATCCAAGCAACCAGAGAGTAATTGATCGCATGATATGGAGATCGTGCAAAAGTTTCCCATATATTCTTTTTCAAGATTTCAGTAAAGTGAGAAATCTGTCAGGGAAAAAACATCAAAAGAGGAGGTTTCAGAAGGACACAAGCCTAGTTAAGCCCTTTGTTTGGAAACAAAAATCTTATCAGATCATTGTGGCCATTGACTTGAGTTTTTCATTGACTTACAGAATAATGCTAAAGATCATTAGTGATAAGGTTTGAGAAAACCCTACGAACTATGAAGGTTCCATATGGGGTCCACAAGGTTGATTAATTAGAATTGTTTGGATATAATTGTTAACAGCTTCATAAACTTTCCTTTTAGCTCATTTCCAACTTGTACCAAAACCAAAAATAACAAATTAATAACATGTCGATGGGGTCTGTTTTATCCCGTGAGCTTGAACGCCTCGGGATAAAATCATTAATTTTGTTTGACCCATCTATTTATGAAATAAGCATAGGTAAATTATCATCGTTATTGTAAAATATTTGTAAAAAATCTTTATTTATTTATTTAGAGACATTTTAATAATTAAATTAGAATCAATTTATAAAAAATCAACTATCTTTTTAATAAAGGTTTTTTTATTAAAATAAAATTATCATTGTAAAAGCAAAGAGAAAAATTTAAAACTGATAAAAAAATTTTTATTTTTTTATTTTATAGCTCTTAATAACTTCTCTTTCTCGTAGAAGAAAGGTTAGCATGTCTCATCAAGATAAAATATATATGATTTATAATCTTATCAGGACAAAATATTTCTAATCTATACTCCCATTATAATAAAATATCTCTGATTTAAGGGCTCAGCCCAGCCAAAAAAAAAAAAGAGAAAGACAAAGGCTAGGTTTATTAAGCTGCCCGTCATCCCATCCCAACCGAGCTAGGTTCAGCCCAGCCTAATAAATTTAATAATAATATGAAAAAAATTCAAATTTTCCAAAGAGCATTTTAAAATATTTATGGGCCCCTCGCATTTTTTTCAAACTATTTTGCATAATATCAGGCAATAAACTTACACTGTAAGATATAGACTCGATATTAAAAATTGCATCTTTTCATGTTTTAAAATGTAAAATGAATATTGTAATCAGTTTATGATTATTCATTAGGGTTTAGCCAAAAAAAAACCATAACAATTATCATGTTTGGAACGTTAGGAATTAGTTATATTTAAGTATTTTTGATCCATCAGAGGGCGTTTAGGCTCAGCACTTGGCTATACTCAGGGATGATGGGTTTGGCAACTCGTTAGACCCACAGGCATCTGGGCTCAGCGCCTGGTTGAGCTCATGAATGATGGGTCTGATAACTTGTCAAACTTACAAGCATCTAAGCTCAGCGTTTGGTTGAGCCTAAGGATGATGGGTCTTAACTTTCTCATGGTCAACTCTTTGAAGAGCAGTTTCAAACAAACAAACAAAAAGCAATAAATGTTGATCCATTAATAGCCCTCAATTATTTGTGTATTATACGCAAAGAATTTGAAAAGCCTATACTCGTAATAGGTGAGACCTTTTTTGTCTTTCCCATAAGATTTTTTCGCGTCCTTCCTGGTACCGTTGGGATTCTCAAGTCCAGGTGGCTTCTTGCCCTTGGTAGAAGGTTCATTTTGGGGAACAAAATGATATCTAGCACTCAATATAGAGCTTGAGTAGACTTCTTAAGACATGTGAGATATAAAAAATTTTCATTTGACAGCGACGATGTAAGGGTTTTTTCTTTATAACCCTAGTTACTCTTACTTTTTTTTCCTTTCCTTTACTTTTACTTCATCTAATCTGTAAAAAAGAGAGAGAAAATAACTCTCATAGAAGATATTCCAATCCATGTCTTTCTTTAATCGAGAAAAACATGTACGAATCATCCTAAAAAAACCTTTTAAATGATCTTTCTTTTCTACTAGAATTAATAGAGCCTAAAAGCAATAGGCCTCGTTTAAGAAAGAGAAGTGCTCCAACTCTTGACAAGGAGTTCAAGTTTCGCTCAGAACATGAAAAAAATGATAGGAGACATGGGTCCTTCATATTAGGCCTCAAGGTTCAAAGGGATGCTATATTGGCGTTGTCTTATGGTAGAGAGGAAAGAAGATCCTCTCATAAGGGCCTATCTGCTTCTCCTACTAGAGGTGCTCAAAAGATAGAGGTCTCGTAAGATTCCCTCACATGTCCCAACCATAGACCCTTAGGAGAGAAGGAGGTTTCCTCAAACCCCTAACGATGACGTCCCCAACATCATATGTATTGTGGACGTGAAAGTCATGGCTTACTAATAAGCTGGAAAGTATGTTGCTCAGATGTCTCTCCCTGATAAACATATTAGTAAACTGACCCTAGGAACCCCCTAGGGTTTTTTTTAAATTACTACCCCTCTCTATATGTACAAGATGAGGTATTCCTTCCCTCTTCAGGGATTTGTGAGGGATAAATTTAGCTACTACCAGTTAGGTCTGAGTCGGCTGCATCCCAATGGGTGGACATTCATGTCCTTTTTTGAAAATTTTTATAGAATGGTTGGACTCAAGCCTATTGTAAATGTCTTAAGGAGTTGCTACTAATTGGTCGTCAGCATCGATGACAGCAACGACATGCGTTAGTTCTTCACCTTTACTAATAGGAGCAACAATGTCATGGAGAACACGATGACCGAGAAAACCAACTCTACCAAGAACCTGATGGGAAAGTGGTTAATCATAAGATATATTGAAATTATCGATCGCCAGTAAGGACTGTAGCAAATCTGGGGGTGCTCCTTTTATTGAAAAACTCCTCCCCGCGAGGTAAACATCAAGCCTCATTTGAGCTCAGATAAAGAGAAAAGAAATGTGCAATTTTGGATTCAACCAAAACCGATTATGAAGTTGACAAAAAGGTCAAGGGATATTACTATGATGTTTTGCAAGGTATAAAGTCATCCTATCATGTTTTTTTTTTTTTTTGCTCGTTTTAAAATCTAACATTCTTTTATCTCTATAGGGTTGATAGTTGAAGGAAAAGGATAGGTGTCATGGATAGAGGTGAGGAAAGAAGGGAAAACACCATTGGAGAGCATAACCCATGTGGAAGATGAGGGTCATGATCTTCTCTTATCCCGAGAAGAAAAAAGCCTAACCCTCTCTGTAGTGATCGTAAATGCTGCCACTCACTTCAAGAGAAGAAGAGTTTATACTTCATTGACCAACCATCCCCAAGCCCCGCCGATAGAGGCACCTGATGCGATCTTTCCTTTGCCTCAACTTCCTGCCTTATCATCCAGGAAAAGGGCATCTATGACATCCACAAAGTCTGGTACCATAGAGTTCCAGGACATCTTTGTTGATCTAGCCCTGGGCTATAATTCATTCAATTTTTCAACTCTAACAGGAGAGAAAGGGAAATTGATAGAGGCTATGGTTGAAGGGAGAACATGCCTTAGGAATGATAGCCTTGAGGTTGTGACAAATCTGGAAAGGGCCTTTACAATCCCATTAAACATCTCTACAATGTCTGACGAAAACTTTCATCGCTATTTGGTGTTAACTATCCAAATAGCTTTCAATGTAGGGATAAAACGTCTTATTTTTTAGTTTTGGTTAAGTGATTTCTTCTCTTTAACATTGTCTCTTGGTAGGTTTTTATGATGTGTGCCCATTCCCGGAGGCATCGAGCAACAAAA
>Ga0325404_1004425_pt1 | contig 14938 bp, 10 predicted proteins | sample PopdelMetagenome_18_FD_205664 | JGI IMG/M metagenome (GOLD analysis project Ga0325404, IMG submission 205664) | Populus deltoides microbial communities from Bellville, Georgia, United States - Xylem-Control-R1 | ecosystem: Host-associated > Plants > Phyllosphere > Stem > Wood/Secondary xylem... | reverse complement strand
AAAAAAAAAAAAAAAAAATTCTCTCCTAGGGTTTCTTTCCTTAACCATCTCCCTCTTCCATGTCTCTCGAGTCTTGAATTATCCAATCCTCACTCAAATCCCATACCCTAGAATTCTGACCAGACCTTGCACTGCCTCGATGGATGAAGGGAGCAGTCGTGGCGGTGGTGAAGGCGGGGGAGAATCGTCCTCGTCAAGGGTAACGCCGTCGTATGTAAAATTAGGAGACAGGCAAATATTCACCGTGGAGCTCCGACCCGGAGAGACGACATTTGTGTCGTGGAAAAAGCTTATGAAAGACGCCAATAAGGTCAAAAGTAGATCCGCACCCGCCGCACCAGACCCTCCTCCCGTTAACGCCCACCCTAACCTCGAGTCTCGAATTGCCCCAGTAAGCCCCCTCCCATCTCCTCTACTTAATCGCATAAAATTATACATGCACATGTCACTGCATATGTGTGTTTATTCGTCCTAATTACTAGTTAAAGTTGTAATGTATTTGGATATATTATAGTTAACCGGTGACTGGTAGCTGGGATTAGTTATTTACTGATGTTGCTAATTTTTGTCTAGCCACAAGTGACCGAGAATGAAGTGAAGGATGACCCCCCTCCGAATCGTTTCAGTGCTGTAATCGAGAAGATTGAGCGTCTTTACACAGTATGCTATACTTTGGTCCATACATGTTATTGCCTTTTTGCTTGTAGTTCAAGGTGCAAAGTCCTAATTGATGTGCACGAGAATATAGGCAGATGTAATTGGCATTTCATTTGTTAACATGACTTGAATCCTTTACAGGGTAAGGATAGTAGCGACGAGGAGGATCTAATGGATGCTCCTGATGATGATCAGTATGATACAGAAGATTCTTTTATTGACGATGCTGAGCTGGTTGGTATCTTTAACTGTAGTTGGCGTTTACCAACCCTTTTTCGATTTCCGTGAGGCTGTGACTTCTAGTACTATCATTGTGCAAAGGGCTTTTTTAAGTATGAAGAGGTTTACATCGTTCGTTAAAATATTCCTTCTGCAGGATGAATACTTTGAAGTTGATAATTCAGCAATAAAACATGATGGCTTCTTTGTTAACAGGGGGGAGCTGGAACGCATGTGAGTTACCTCTTAACCTTTTCATAACTTGTACTACAATAACCACAAATTGCTTTATTGAACAGCAGCTCTGTCTGCTTATTTTCTGTTGGCTAGTCTTTGCTTTCCCACAAAACCACCAAACTGTTCTTTAAGGGTTGAGAAAAATCTTATTGCACCTGGATCCTTTTCAACTGAATTATTGCAGTAGATAGCATTAAGTCGAACAATGGGACCGGAGACTCCTTGCAACACTTGTAGAATATAGACAGTATAGTTGCATTTTTTAGAAGGAGCTCCCTTTCTCATCTTTCAATTACTCGGTGTTGACCTAACTGGTTAGTAGGTATTATATAGCACTGAAGGATATAGAGGTGGACTGGTCTGGAGCATAATTGAATTGGAGTTTGATCTGGAAAAATCCTTTTTATGCTTGTAACTTGTGTGATGAAGAATTCTCGCACCATCTTACAGGCAAGATTGCTGACTCCATGAAGAGAATATGAAGATTCTTCAGCTTCAATATGTCAGGAATGTTTTAGATGTTCTTAGCACAAAGTCTGGTCTACTGTCAAACTGACTTTAGATTGTGCTTCATTCAAGATGCTCCATATCCGAATTAGGTGTATTGTAGTGATTACAGTGGAACTGTACAGTTTAAATAAGCACTGCTGGTGCGTAGAACTTCCACATTCAAAAGATTTTCAGCCTTTCAAGATGTTCACATGTTGAGCGACCTTGATGATAGAAGTAAGAATTATACAGTTAATCCTGTCACTGACAGCTGTCAACTTCAAAATGATCATTAACCATGTGTTATCATATGGAACTTAAGCTAATCAATACCTTGGCAACGCCGGCTCCTTTGAAACTTCATCTTGTGGACTTGGTGTAAAATGCTTTCTCTGTAATTTATATCAAGGGAGAACTCATGTTTATGTATTTCCTTATTTATATACCAAGAATGCCTTGCTTTTCTCCTTTCTCAGTTCTTTTATTTCCTTTTTGCAAGAAATGAACCTCCTGTTGTGCCTAACGAGAAACCAAAGAAAAGGAGAAGAAAAGATTTATTGAAGGCACCTACTGATTCTGATGATGGTCATATGTCAAATAAACTTGCGAAGCTGGGAAAATCAGCTGCGGAGAAGATGGCACCGCCTCCTGGAAAGAACTCTTTGAACCTTTCTCAGAATTTGACTATGATAAGTGAGCAGTATGAGAATGTGAAGTTCCAGAATCAATCAAATTCACCTGGAATTTCTTCCAAAAAGAAACCTGCTGAAACGAAAATGAAGTTGGATCCATCTTTATCAGTGAAAGTTTTGAATGGCGATGCTTATGCATCTCTGGAAGAAACAACGGATAATGAAAAGCCAAAGACCGAGTGCCTCCTGCCAAAGAACCTCACTAGCAAACCTAAAGATGCAAGTGGATTCTCGGAATCTTCAAATCAGAAATATCATGAAAAAAGTACTTATGTGCAACCCAAGTCACAATCAGCAAAAACTGTAAACCATGGTGATGATCTTGAACCATCAGTTAGATTAAAAGAAAAGAATGGGGTCCGTGAACTTCCTGATCTCAATCTTAATATTTCTGACAGCAAGATTTACACACAAGCAGCAGTGAGTTTGCATAATTTTTTCTCTTATAATTTCTTTTGCATCGAGATAGTTTTGCCAAAGAAAGTGATATTGACATTAGCATTTAGCACTATTTTAAAGACGGATATGGATTTCCATACATTACAACTCTGCAAAATCTGGAAATGAGGTTCCTGATCTATCTTTGAATCCACTTCACAGCATCAGACATTTACAGACAGATGCAACTTTGAATCGTCATTGGTGCAATAAACTGCGTTGCATGAGTTTGAGGCAGAAGTGTTTAGAATAATTTTAGTTTTTATTTTTTTCTTAGTAGAAGATGGTGTTGGAAAACAGTCTCTAATGTGCAAATTATTTCAGAACCATTCAGATTAACTGTATGCTGACATGGTTTCTTATTCCTGGGAGATTGTAGTTAAAGGCTTTTGTCATGTACTGCATTTCTTGCTCATCACAGAAACTACAGCATTTTGTGTGGTGGTTTGATAATGTTTCAATGTTATTGATTTGATTTTGAATGTAACACCATCCAGAGAACTTCACATGTCCACAGAAAGGATGGTTCTAGTGTCAGGCCTAAAAGTTCGATGCTAGAAAAGGCTATCAGGGAGTTAGAGAAGATGGTTGCAGAATGTAAGCTTGAAATACTTGTCACGTATCCATTCCCAATGATTACAATATGGGGAAGTTCCTTGCAGATTGAAACCTTTTTCCGTGTAAAAATTACAGCCAGACCGCCTGCTGTGGAAAATCAAGAGACTGATGCCTCAGCCCAGGCAATTAAAAGAAGATTACCTACAGAAATAAAGCTGAAGCTTGCCAAAGTTGCCAGACTAGCGGTACTAGAATTCTTAACATTTTTAAACCTATTCATCTCTCTTTTTTTTAGTTGTTTTTGATAGTTGTACATGAAGGCTGGAAAGAAATATAAAATGTTTGCTTTCCAATGGTTGCAACAGGCAAGCCAGGGAAAATTGTCAAAAGAGTTACTCAATCGTCTCATGAGTATTCTTGGTCACTTAATTCAGCTTAGAACACTGAAGGTATCTTCTTGTAGAAACTGAAGACTTCATTCTTAATTACGGCTGCATTGCTCTCCCTCTTCTCCTCCCTCCCTCTCCTGATTGCAACCACAATTCTCATCTGTGATATCTCCAACTAGTTGACGGGAGATGGTTGTGGTTGCTGCTCCTTGTGGATATAGGATTAAGTTGGCTGTTTGGTGCTTTAAATCCTCTCACTTTCTTCTTTTGTTTTGAAAATACTGAAGAACTGAATCTGGGAAATCAGTTTTAAGTCACCTCTACATTTCATTTTAATACTACTGAATATAATGAACAATTTTCTGTTTTTTAGATGAAAGAAAGTTTATTTACAGATGGAATGATCAAATCACACAATCAAGAACAAGACGCCTTCATATGAAAGACCACTAAAACACAGGCTTAGCTAGTTGATTGTTTTGGTTCTTGAGTCACATCACCTAATCTGTTGGCCATTGGAAGAGTTTCTATGGCCACTCAAGCTCTCTATGTTACCATGATAGCAATATGATAGACTAAAATGATAACATGGTAGTAATTGTTAGTGTGAATGAGAATGAAGTCTGTGTTATTGTCGCTGTCTTTATGCACCTTGGCCTAAAACAATGTTTCCAGATAACATGGTAGTACTTTGTTGAGCACAACATGATGCAGTTGGTTTTTTTTGCTGCAGAGAAACTTGAAAATAATGATTAACACAGGTTTGTCAGCAAAGCAGGAGAAATATGACAGGTTTCAACAGATAAAGAAGGAGGTCGCTGAGATGATTATGACACGCATCCCCTCTGTGGAGTCTAATGTATGTTGATACATCTCTGTATCTCTATCTCTATCTCTCACTCACTCAGACTGGCATTCAGAAGTGTTACGTAGGGCATTTAGGTACAATGCTCTTTTTGCTGGAGATTATTATTATTACCTAGAAGTCCATGGTAGATGAAACTGGACCGAGTTGAATAAGTAGTTTTCTTAGGACCTTGGCCTCTCCCCACTCTCCCTCCCTCCCTCCCTCCCTGCATATATACAACACTTCCATTTGGAATAGGCTACTTTACAAAGCCTTTATTCTGATGACACAAGTGCACTAAATACTTTTCAAATATGATTTAGGGTCATTTTTTCTATTCTTGGCATTTGGATCTATGTTTTAATTTTTAATTTTATTTTTTCTCATATTTCCATACCCATCTTTGTTGTTTTATGTATGAATCATCATTCTTTATTTTTTTTTGGGCATGGACCATATTAAATGCTGATCAGTGGTTCTCTTATCATATATGAATTCCATAGTAGTGCTTTGGCATCTGAAAATCTTGATTTATTCGATTATTAGTTTATATTGTCTTGACGGCGTCATATTGATGGAAGTATGAAAGTTCGTTGACTATTGCATGTGAATAGCCTTATTGCTTTTTAAATACAGTATAATTGATCCAATGATTTCTCAGGCATTAGTTCAACAAGCTGGAGCGTCTGATGATTTTCAAGAAATGGTATCTGATGAAAGAGGGGGCCTGAAAAAGAAATTTAGCATGGATGCTGTGTTGGAGGATAAAATTTGTGATCTCTATGACCTTTTTGTTGAGGTATATACCTGCTCGGAATGCCATGCCTTGATTATTTTTTTGTGGAAATCTTTTTCTCAATCTTTCTCATGTTTTGCTCTGACTTTTGATGATTCTAGGGATTGGATGAAGATTCAGGTCCACAAGTCAGAAAGTTATATGTGGAGGTTGTGCTTTCTTTTCCTTGTACATGTTTCTTTATGCTTTCATTTGCCAAATGTATTTTTAAATGAAATGGAGCAACTGCTTACTCTTTTCTAAAGTTTTGCTAACAGGTTGTTGATACTAGCTTTCATGGTTCTTTTTTCTTTTTAAACTAAATGGTTGGACCAGTCTGTATTCATTTTCTTCAAGTCATATGCCCCTTAAGGCTCTGATATCACCTAGTTCTTGAACTTCTTTGTCCTTCTGGCAACGTGTGTCATGTGCTGATATTTTTGTATGTGAACACTAATTAAAATCTACTTTGTTTTTCTCTGATATGCTTTTCACAGTCTATTCCCATCTGTGATTCAGCTTGCTCAGTTGTGGCCAAGTGGTCTTATGGACAACCATGGGATCAAGCGTGCAATATGTAGGGCGAAAGAGAGACGGAGGGTTATGTACATCAGAAATAAGGTATGCAAGTCCCTCATCTCATATTTGAAACATGAAAGTTACCCTTTCCCCTTTCCTAGATGCATTTTTTTTTTTTATTAACGATGTCTTGATTGATAAGACTTAATTCACAATTCTAATCATGTCAATAGACTATGCTATGGTGAGCTGTGATTTATGAAGTGATTGGCATTTCAGGGTTCCAAAAAGCCATCTAAATTGACTAAAATTTGCTATATGTAGACTCACACCGGGTTTTTTTTTGTCATTAAGTATAGTGGAGTGAAGGTTTCTGTATCAGTGGAACGTGGTTTGTAGATTTTAGATAGTGGAATTGGTGATGCGCACTGTTTTATCATTTCAAGGACCTTTGCTTCTTATTATTGGAAGGAGTTTTTTTTCATTGTCTTTTGGTACCTCCAATTCTGTTGGCCCTTTCTCTGAAATACGCTGAAATCCCGTGCATCTTCTGCTTTTTTTCTGGGGATGCTGATGGTGATCCCCCCGCCCCCCTTTTATTTGTTATTTTTAGGATCAAGATAAAATAAAGAGTAAAAAGATGTTGACTCCTAAACAAGAGGAGGGTGTTAGAATTGAGTCTGGTTCAGTTGCTCAGCCACAACATGTGCAAGAAAGGTTGGCCACTGATATGGTTGGTCCTGTTTTGGCCTTAGCTCGTAAGCCGGTTCCCAATTCCATAGCAGCAGCTGTTCAGTTTCCTAGTCCTTCAGCAAACGGTCTTGTATTGGACAAGCTAAAACAAGAGAAGCCAAAAGGAAGTTCAAGCAATTCCATGGATGGGGCAAAGATGGGAGTTGATGGTGCTTTGCCAAAAAAGAAGGTAAAGAGGAAGCCGGAACAAGAGTTGGATGGAACTCGTCCCCGTTCAGAGAAGTTGCATCCTCAATCTAGCGGGGAAAGACACAAGTCTTTTAAGCATGCATCTGGTCTTCCCCAAAAGTTAAACCTTCAATCATCTGCCCCTCCAAGCATCGAACCGTCGAGCTGACTTAATGATAGTTCAATTAGGATGTTTACACCAAAGAAGTGATTGTGTAACATTAGTGCTTTTCTTTTTCTTCACAGCAGGCGTCATCAATTCTGACCAGCTGATTGATACCATTTTTGTAATTAAATTGTGTTGTTTAAAGAGTCGTGGCTTGAATTATCATCTCATCTCAAATAAGAGATGCAGATTGCTTGTGCAAAATCCCTTGCTTTGAGGCGTAAGTTTAAGTCTTTCTGTTCTCGTTGCCCCTTTCCTTTGAGTTCTTTCCCTTTCTTGCTATCTAGTTTGGTCCGTTGCCTTGTTTATAGTAGTTCATAGTGGTTAGCGGTGATGTCTGCCCATCAGACCAAACTCTTGTTTGGTCTGATGGATGAATTGGGGTTCTGTTTCGCTATTGAGTTAAATCTCTGTTGGTTTGCTGTTTTTGAACTGAAACAGAGGCTTGCAAACGATGAAATGAAATAAAATAATTTAATCTAATTAAAAAAAAATCCATCTAAAAGAAGTAGATTTAGCAAAGAAAAAAAAAACCGAAACAACTTATGTTACTCTAAAAAAGTCAGAAAAGTCTCATAAAAAATGAAAAAAATAAAAAAATACCAGATGATAAAAAAAAAACTTAAATCAACCCAACTTAACTTTAATATTTTGCGACCTAGAATATGATACATGGATAACCTCACAAAAAGAAAAGTAGAACAAATTATAAATCTTAAGGCTTAATAAGTCAATGTCAGATAATAAAAATAAAAATAAAAATAAAAATGATTTTTAAACAAATAAAAAAAGTTTGAACTTAAATCGGATTAATTATCGAAACTGATGGACCGAGTTATGATTGTAGAACAAAAACACGAAAAAATAGTGAAGCAAGATTCTCAATCATAAAAAATTAAAAATAAAAATAAAAATAAAGCATTGAGGACCAAAATTAGAAACAAAACAAAATAAAATAAAATTTTAAAGGATAAAATAAAAAAAAACTAATGCAAAGTATAAAAAAATAACAATTAAAAGAATAATGATCAAATTGGATAAAAAAATAAATTAAATAAATGCAGATGAATGAAATTGAAACATGAAAAAAACTTTAAGAAGTATTAAAATCAAAACATATAGAAATCAAAAGAATGAGAATCAATTTTAAAACAAATACAAACTATATGATATATTATAATTTTTAAAGGCTCGACATGAATACCAAGACACATGAGAAAGAAAATTTAAATTATTAAAAATCCCCAGGGGCATCTTGATATTAGAAAAAACCAAATGGCAAGAATGAAAATGCATCTTAGACATGATTAATCATCAAAACTGGTGAATCGGGTCATTATTGTAGAAGATAAACACAAAAAAATAATAAAGTAAAATTTTCAATCATAAAAAAAAAAAAAATAAAAACAATGAAGACTAGATTCTACAAAAAAAAATAATTAAAAGAAAATAATTAGGAATTAAATTGAAAAACAAACTAAATGAAGAAAGGGACAAAACTAAGAGCAGTAAAAAAATGAGGATAGTAATTGAAAATATAATGAAATTAAATTAAATTCTAAAGGATAAAATAAAAAAATTAATGTAGAGAATAAAAACATTAAGGACCAAATTAGATTAAAAAATTAAATGTAGATGGATGAAACTGAAACAAAAAAACTCCAATAAGCATTAAAAAAAAATAAGGATCAACTTTAAAACAAATACAAACTAGATGACACAAGTAATTTTTTTAAAGGCTTGACATGAATTCCAAGGCACATGAAAGAGAGAGAAGAAGGGGAGCAGGAAAACCTTTCATCATCGCTGCCAACCAGACCAAAAACGCCACTCCAATAGTTGTGCCGTCACTTGACACGACAAATGAAAAGGCGGTCGGTAGATTTTAGCTATCAGAATACACCCCATGCAAGGGATGATGATGTGCGGATGCATGCGTAGCACGCGTAGCACGCGTCAACCTTTTATATTGATTTATTAATAATTTAATAATTTGAATTACTAAAAAGCACCTAAGGGCAGAAAAGATGAGAACGCATCTTAAACCGAGTTAATAATCGAAATTGGTGGACCGGGTCATGATTGTGGAAGACAAAAAAGAACATGTAGGCTTATTAATGATATTTTCATAAATAAATTGGAAAAAATAGGAAATTCAACTTCTTCTTCTGTTTAAATTTTTAGCTAGTTCTGAAAAAGAATTAGAAGAGAAAAAAAGTTGAGAGCTTATTTAGTAAGAGAAACCAAGATTTAAAGTAAAATGAATGAGAGACTAGGTATTGAATACATCTAACTCAATAACTAAGGAGATAATCGAGTGAGAGAAAAGGAGTAGAGAGAGGAAACTCGTGACATTAAAAAGAAAAAAAAAGGAGAATAAAACTTTGACTAGTTAACATTCAAAATTCATATCATTATCAAGTAAGATGTTATAAATTTGATTTTACAAGTTTAAGTAAAGAACAACAAAGTTTATGTAAATTTTTTAAATTTTGAATTATAGTTCTTAAACATTAGATTGAGAAAAAGTAAAATTGTCAAAATATGATGTTCTTAAGATGAAATATACTATAAATAACTCTTAATAAATCATAATCGAAGAAGAAAAATTGGATGTTTATGGTGAAAATAGACCGGTCAGGGATGAGAACTTTTGGAAGTAAAGTAAATGTTTATTAGTTATGTATATTTAGTATGTGTTACTGGGTATTATAATATATTTAATTATGTTGTTTAGTTATAATTGAATTTTAAATGTAACTTGAAAAGAGTCCACGAGGAATTGATGAAATAAGGTTGTTTTAAATACTTTAGTTTTTTTCCATGTAAAATTAGCATTAATTTTACCCGTGGCCATTGCATCAATGAGAAAAAAATTGGTGGAGATAAAGATGGTTGTGGTATATTTTTTAGTCTTTTTTACTTGTAAAATTAACATTAATTTTACCAGTGGTCATTGCATTAGTAGAGAGAAGATTTTCAACAATAAAATAAATTAAAATTTAATCACACAATCAAATCGGGGATGATTGGTTGAATGGTTATGAATTATAAAAAATAGAATTTTATGGATCATCTTTTTATAATATAAGTAAATTTTTTAACTTTATATTAGAAGCTTATAATTGAACTTTTTGAATCTTAATTAATTTAGTTATATACTTATATTATTTTGCACCTACTAAAATTGAATCTTGGAACCTTCCATGGCTTTCCTGATTTACGAGTTTGATGAAGTGTTTTTTTTTTAACCGAGCTTGATTTTTTTTATTATCTATTTTTTTCTTATATATTCAAAAAATTAATTTAAGAGAAAAATCATGTCATTAAACTTTTATAAAGTCTATGGACATGTTAACGAGTTTGGCTGGTTGACCTTCTTCATAGGTTTGACGAGTTTAAGATTTTTTATTTATTTTTATTTTTTTAAACATCCCGGTATTAGATTGATGTTTGATTTTGTGATTATCTATTTTGTTATTAAATTGTTAAATAAAAAGTAATTTTGAAAAAAAATAAAATCTCATTGCAGTCCATAAAACCGGTTCACAGGTTTACGAGTTTATCTACTGACTAGATTTTTTTTTTGATCCTTTAATTTTTTTTAATTTTTCTCTCTCTATTTGTTTTTTAATATTGAATTAATTAAAAAAATAAACTACATAATTTATTTTTATATTTATTTTCTATAAAATTATCAATATCTCAAAATAGTGCCTAAAAATGGCTACACATATGATTTTTGACGTTACATGCCTAGAAATTCCACACGAGTATCTGATCTCCCTTTGAGTTCCCAAGGGTAAAGTCGGCAGGATAGAGTATTTTTGTGCAATAATTACCTTTCCTTACCTTAAATGACGTGTCCAATCTGAAAATAAAAATCTTAATAGATGAATGGAGTTCAAGCATATACATACACTGGGCTGGGCATCAAATAGAGCACTATCCTTTTAAGGGAAATTCATCCGACATAGAGAGAGATAAATGGAGTGAATCACAAAATCTGAATAGATGAGAGACGCGATAGGGATAGTTGATAGATGGGTTAGGGTCAAATTTGTCCTTTCATGAATCTTTACATCAAACTAACTAAGTAGATATAGCTTAATATTGTGATAATGATTGATTTTTAAAGTATTTTTTATTTAAAAATATATTAAAATAATATTTATTTTTAATTTTTAATATTAATACATTAAAATAACGATGTAAAAACATAAAAAAATAATTTTTTTTATTTTTTTAAAAATATTATTAAAATATAAAAATAAAAAGATTCTTTTATAACCGACATAAATATTCTTTCTATTCAACCCCATCTTAAGATATTTTCAATGGTCAAGATATTTTCTTTATAATTTAGATACCAATCAAGACTAATTTTATCTATGAATTATTAATATTACTTTTTTTTCCTAGCTGAGCTTAATTCCTAAGATTTTTTAAAACAAAAACTAGCATCCGTACGTAACAAGACAAGAACTCTAAAAAGAAGGCAGAAATTCCATCACCACATACTCCAAAACCCGACCAATAATATCACTCCAAAATCTTAATAATTGTCAAAATTCTGAGCGGCCATTTTATATCCACAACGCCATCACCATCATTTTCTCAATTCTCGATTATTATTATCCTCAAAGAAATAATGTTCAACTATCAAATATCACACTTTATACGCAGATGACAGACCCATAGAAAAAATAAAAACAACCAAAAATTCACGCACATGGTGCTATGTCTCTTACATGTGCCTGTCATCATGAATAGGTTATCTCCGGTCACCGGAATATTATCGTCATGTTCGTGCTCCTTCAGGCTCAATAACAGAGACACCAAACTGGTGGGTTTTGGGTTTGAGTTGCAAAGAAAGGAGAGGTTAAAGAGAAAGCTTAAGTTTGTCGTCAGCGCGGAGTTATCCAAGTCTCTCTCTGTGAACTTGGGTTTGGACTCTAAGGTCACTCTCTTTCTCACTTTATGAATTCTTCTCGATCTCTTCGTGTATTTGGTCTATTTTATTCGATTATATGCCCCAGAGAGAAACGAGTTTCGTTGTTCTTATTTTCCTGAGAGCAAAATTAAAATAATTGTTTGATACCAGGGGACCTGGAAACTTTTCCATGCAAAGATTTGATGGTGCATACATCGAAGAAACTCTCGGATCAGCTAATAGATTTTTATCTAGTTTGATCCAGTTTCATAATTTGATTGACACTTTGCGGTCTGTTTACGTAGTTTCCCAAAAGGAAAACTGCTGACTAGTTGGAACTGAGTTTTCTTATGCATGCTTGTTGAATTCAGAATTGCAATTACCTTGATTCTGTAACTCTTAATTATACTGCTAAGTATAATCATGATTGAAACAATAATGTTGTTAAGCTATTTGTCTTCGAAAGTGTGAGAGAAAGCCAGAATTTTGCTCGGAAACAATTAAAAAGAGGAGCTTCTTACGTGATTATCTGTTTTTACTTCTTTCCAACAGACATTCCAGGCTTTAAATATAGTTATAGACTTGAAATGGCAAAAGTGTACAATGAGTTAGAAGTAGATCCTTTGGTTAACTCGTCACACCCCCATGATACTATGCTAGGGCAACTTCTCTTGTCTGAAGTCTACCAGATTAGAAAAACCAAATTTGAAAACTTGATCACGGGTTTGGGTAACAGAAGTGGGAACTGATATTGTGCTCCCCTCTCCAGCTATTTCTACTGTCATAATCATCTTTTCTTACTGTCTGTGGTCACCCTCTTGCATTTTTACTTTCACATCCTAAAAGGTGTTGGTATTTCCCTTTTTATCAATTTATCTGCATCAACAAGAACATTTCTTCTCATTTTCCAGGTATATTAGATTATTTCCACCTTTGTATTTTGATTCTTGATTAATTTTTGTTTAATCTGTATGGTTGATAGAAAGATGGTGATTTAATGATTTAGGAAAGGCAACTATAGTATAGACTGACAAAGATTTATTTTAATTAGAACATCAGCCAGTCTCATGATCTATCACAGTTGCCTTGGATTGGTCCAGTTCCTGGGGACATTGCAGAAGTCGAGGCTTATTGTAGAATATTTAGAGCAGCTGAACGGCTTCATGCTGCATTGATGGATACATTATGCAATCCAGTGACCGGGGAGTGTAAAATTTCTTATGATTTTCCATCAGAGGAAAAGCCATTATTGGAAGATAAAATAGTACCCGTGCTTGGCTGCATCCTATCGCTTTTGAACAAAGGAAGAGAAGATGTTCTTTCTGGAAGATCTTCCATCATGAATTCCTTTCGGGTTGCAGAAGTAAGTGCGATGGAGGGTAAACTTCCACCACTAGCCATTTTCAGGAGCGACATGAAAAGGTGTTGTGAGAGTTTGCATGTTGCTCTTGAAAACTTTTTGACACCTGACGATGATCGAAGCCTGGATGTATGGAGGAAACTGCTGAGGCTGAAGAATGTATGCTATGATTCTGGGTTCCCCCGTCGTGATGATTATCCTTGTCATATGCTGTTTGCAAATTGGAATGCTGTTTATTTCTCCACTTCTAGAGAAGACATAATCTCCAAAAATTCCGAGTTTGCATTTTGGATGGGTGGGCAGGTAACGGAGGAAGGTTTAAACTGGTTGCTGGAGAGAGGATTCAAGACCATTGTAGATCTTAGAGCAGAAATTATTAAGGATAACTTCTACAAAGCAGCGGTAGATGATGCTATTGCGGCTGGGAAAGTTGAACTGATTAAAATTGCTGTTGAAGATAGGACAGCTCCTTCAATGGAGCAGGTTGAAAAGTTTGCATCTTTGGTTTCAGATAGCAGCAAAAAGCCCATATATCTCCACAGCAAGGAAGGAGTACGGAGAACTTCCGCTATGGTCTCCAGATGGAGGCAGTATATGACTCGCAGTGCATCTCTGATCACCACTCCGAGAGACAAGGGACTACAAGATACAAATGAAAAGGGAGGAAGGCAGGGACCTTCCTTCATTGGAGGGGGGTCCCAACCCAGACAGGAAAATGGATCTCTGTCGGAGACTTTGAATAAACGTCACGGTTCAAATGGATTATCTAATGGAGCTGTCTCTCCAAAGGATGAAAATGGTCAGAGCATTAATGAGACATACAATGTCTATGCCTCTGTTCAAGATTCTATTCCATTAGAAACGGTAGAAAACAAGGTAGGATCTGTTGCAAACATATCCATGGAAGCTGACCCTCTAAAGGCTCAGGTTCCTCCTTGCAATTTCTTTTCCAAAGCAGAGATGTCCAAATTTTTCAGAAGTAAAAAATTCAAACCTCCAGCATACTCTAATTATCAGTTGAAAGGGTTTGAAAAGTTGCATGTTTCTAGAACGGCAAGTGTTGGGACATTCCAGAAAGTTGATGGTACTGATCCTGAGTCAAGGTTCGTGGAGGCAAAAAGATCCAATGGATTGGTCAGTGGTAAAATGGCATCTTCAAAGCCTCAGAGCTCACCTGCTGACAGTGACAAGCATCTGAATGGCAGCAGTGATGCTTCTGTTGGTTCAGGCATGGGTGTATTTAGTGGAGGGGAGAGGCGTTTCATGACTGGAAACAATGTTTCTTCCACTGTGGTTGAGAATTTAACTGAGCATCTTGCATGCGCATCAATCAAGGATGGTGGTGAAAACAATGGTGTTGATTACTTATCCTCCAGTGATGATGACTTGTGCACAATTGAAGGAAACATGTGTGCTTCTGCAACTGGTGTTGTAAGGGTGCAGTCAAGAAGGAAAGCAGAGATGTTTCTTGTGCGGACAGATGGATTCTCCTGCACTAGAGAGCAGGTTACAGAATCTTCCCTGGCCTTCACTCATCCTAGCACCCAGCAACAGATGCTTATGTGGAAATCCATGCCAAAGACAGTACTATTGTTGAAGAAGCTGGGGCAAGAACTCTTGGAAGAAGCAAAAGAGGTACAGTTCAAAAATATCCTTAATTTATGCCAAATTCCCTGAAAATTGCCTTCTTGTTACTCTAGTGATTTATGAAACCATGATTGTGTAGATATTGTTCCAA
>Ga0325404_1004424_pt1 | contig 14939 bp, 6 predicted proteins | sample PopdelMetagenome_18_FD_205664 | JGI IMG/M metagenome (GOLD analysis project Ga0325404, IMG submission 205664) | Populus deltoides microbial communities from Bellville, Georgia, United States - Xylem-Control-R1 | ecosystem: Host-associated > Plants > Phyllosphere > Stem > Wood/Secondary xylem... | reverse complement strand
AAAAAAAAAAAAAAACAGAGATAATTAAGATAAAGAGGATATGTTTTCTATATTTTTTTTTATTTTAAAAGCTTAGAAACTCACTCTAAAATTATCACAAATTTATTTTTTTTTTTTTTCGTTAAATAAGTTGTAATAATACTTTGCAATTTCAATTTCAGCCTTGCATTTGAAGCTAAGAATATTTAAGACCCTCAAGAACAGTTAACAAACTATGTTAAAAGCACATATGGTCTGCACAAAGATTTAGGAAAGAAAAAATAAATTATTAACTTGATAAAAGAAAAGGTATATGATTAATAGGAAAGAAATAAAAACAAATTAATTGAAATTTACTTGCATTATATAAAATTAATTACAATAATAAAAAAATTCACCATGAACAAACTCATCTAATTGAGTCTATTTAGTTATGTTAATCGGGTCATCAATAATATAATTTTAACTTTTCCTTTACCATATATTTGGTATTTTCCATTAATTAACAAAAACAATTATGCCAAACAATATAATTTTGGAATCCTAAAAATACAAAAAAAATAATAATAGGGAAAAACCAAGAAGTTAAAAAGGAATATTTATATTAGAATGATTTTTTAAAAAATGTTTAGGCCTAGAAAACTCAACTTTATTCATGAACATATGTTTTTATTTTTACCTTGCACGTCATATATATCATATTAGCATGATACATTTAAAAGAATTTAATTAAAAAAATTAATTTATATCCTAAAAAGAAAGAAACCACCTTAACCACTAAATCAATATCTAAAGCTGTTGTTATTGAATTGTGATGAAAGTTATCAAAAATATTTTTTTGACACAAAACGAAAAATACAATATAAACTCGGATTGTAAACTCAAATTGTAAAATTATAAAATCATAAGTAATTTTTTTAACTAATTATATATTGATAATTCTAGCCATGAAATTAATTTACATTAAAATCTAATAAAATCAGTCAAAAATATTATAATTAATGAGTGATCTAAATAAAATGAGAGAGAGATATATGGTATGAATCAATAAATTAATGACATCGAGAAATAAAAAATCTCAGAACAAAATTTCTCAATACAGGGGAATCATTGAAAGGTAGGAAGCGCACATAGATCTAGTGACAACCTGGTTGTTCCCATCACAATAAATCTTGATAGACCCCTTTTGAGTTGCAAGCTAATGAGTTTAAATTAGTAATTAACTAACACAAATTTAATAATGAAATAAACCCCTAAACAATGTCTAATGCACTAGAAAAAAATCAAATTAAAATCAAATAAATAAATAAAATAGAATAATAAAAAAATTCTTCATGTTAAAATTCTTCCATGTAACCTGAATCTCTAATTTTTTCATATTCTTAGCAAATTTGAGTCATGATTTCAAACATGTCGTTTTTTTCTAATTTCAAACATGTCGTTCTCTCTCGTTTGGATGAATTATTGGGCCTACGATATATAGTTGGAAAGTTTCAGAAGTCTAGTTTCTATCCCAACTTTAATTGAAGCAAAATTCCACCGGTAGCTTTAGATATGCTCCAAACAGTACACGAAGGTCTTATTTGACATATTTGATAATGTTAATTTACTAATTTTGATCCTCTGAAATATTATATTCTCTAACTCAACTTAACTTGAAAATTTACCACAATATATTTTCATATATCTAATATTTTCCTATAAAATTTCAGTTATATTCAATATACGGTTTGAAAGATATGTTCAATCTCGTAAAACTAGTCAGCAGACATTTTAAGGTTAAATTTGGACCTGACTTGGTTCATATCACAAATTTAGTAAACTTGTAAAATGAAACCGAGTTTACCGATTTTATCTATTTTGCGTGAGTTAAGTCTGATTTTTTTAATTTCGAGTTTTTAGTCTGATTTAGTATATTAGATATATATTAACTCATAAAATTATAAGATTTTATGACTTGTTATTTTAATAATCATTGTGATCATTCAAGGTTTAAATAAAAGATAAGATAATAGCCATATAGATTTCGTTTATTCCCCCATGTATTCCGTCTCTTTCTTTTCCAAGGAAAAAATAAATAAATAATAATTCATGATCACATAGAAAAAAGTGAAGCAATTAATTATGTTTCTTTAGTATTTATGTGGGATTGGGAAGATAATGATTGGTGCTAACAGTTTAATTGACAATAAAAGGTATTAAAATTGATTTTTTTACAGAAACAGTCGAACTCTTTTTTTATTTTATGAGAGAATTAAAATTGAAGTTGTTGGTAATTTTCTCAAACTAGGAAAAAATCATGATACAATTCATAATTTTATAAATTTTAAAATTAATAATCATATAAATTTACAAAAACTCTAAATAAACCCGATACCTCTCATGTCTTGTAATCTTGTTATGATGGGTCAGCGGGAAGGGACAAAACAGTAGAGTATTACTTTGCGTCTTTGCCCGTCACTCTTTCAACAAACATACCTTTGTCTGAGACGAGTCGGAAAGGGAAGAAAGAAAAATGGATTTGGAATCAGTGAAGAGATACTTACAGACAGGAGGATATGAAGAAGACAAGAATGCATCAATCATTGAAAAAATGCCTCTCAGATTCTTTGAAAGATTTATAATGCAAGGCCTTCATATTGATCTCATTGAACCTGGGCGTGTTGTTTGCTCCATGAAAGTCCCTCCTCGTCTTCTGGTAATCACTACAAACCCCAAATCTCTCTGTTTTTATGTTGTTTTCTGATTCAAATACATAATCAAGGATTTAAAGATGATCCATTTGGGCTCCTGGGATAACCATCATAGATGAATACTGTATGCCCATGCTTGGTTTCGACAAGAACTTGGAAAATGGAAATCAAACAATTACCCAGTTCCTGTTTTTTGTTTTTCTTGTGTATTAGCAATTGAATGGTTGAATTACTCTCCTTTTAGTTTGGTTGCTGAGATTAGTCATGAAAACAAGAGAAAGTTCAAGTCTTTTGTTGGTTGTTTTCAATTAGGATTCTCTTTGGAAGTGATTAGCTAATATCAGAAAAAAGTAAGGGAATTTTCTTCCAAAATCTAAGCTAAAGAATGCTTTAATACTTTAGGTCTTAAATGGTGTTACTGATTATTTGGTGTTTTGTTTGATTGCTTATTTCTAAGAATGGTGGCAATTTCTTGCACGGTGGGGCTACAGCCACGTTGGTCGACTTGGTAGGATCTGCTGCAATATTCACAGTTGGAGCTCCAGCAACTGGAGTTTCTGTAGAAATCAATGTTTCATACTTGGATGCTGCTTTTGCTGATGTGGGTATCAGTCCTCCTTTCTCTTATATTTTGTTCCTTGCGCGTGTTTTTTTAAATGCCCTGATAGAATGATTCCTAACCTGTTTGTCTCAGGGTTGAAACTGTCTTGAATATACGATAGAGTGAAAAAGGAAATATTTTTCCAATATATTGTTATGTGCATTAATCAGGTGTTATGCTAAACTTAGTTAACTTTGGTGCCTTAGAAGTATCCAATAAGCTGCCGGTGGAGTGTTTGTTTTTGTAATTCTCCCCCTCCCCTCCTACAGAAATAGTTTTCCAAGTATGGCCTTGGAAAAAAGATATCAAATTATGTCCCATCTATTCGTGCTTTAATCAGGTGCTGTTTCTGTCTGCTTTAATTGGGTGCCCTTTCTGTTTGACCATAAGGTTCACTTTTGTTTGATTAACAGTGTTGGTCTTAAATGTTATAGATTTATGCGTTTGGTTTCATCTGTATACAATATAGATTCTTGTACTGTGCTATAATAAAGGCATGGATTATTCAGCTGTTTCACCAAATGTTACTAATAGTAGCTTCAATGAAGATAAGTTTCCCGTGTTCAGCATACCTTTGGTGGGGACTTCTTTCTATTAACTAGTTTATGAATCCTAGAAATAGAGGGAGCTGGATTTAGTCTATAGATGGTTGCTCATATTGTTTATGTTCTCAACTATCACTATCAATTGCTGGAAATGAAGATGTGAACCTCGTGATTCTATTGTCATGTAACTCACAACAAGATTGATAACAAATCCTGGAAAGGTGAAACATGTTTGATAGAAGTGTGACACAATGAAAACATGTCCCAAGACACCAGAACTATTGGAATAAGAATCCCCACCCAACAAATATTAATTCGCTAACGAGAAGTATAAAGAAGACGTGACGAAGCCAGTTATTCTTTAGTAAGTCAGTTTCTGTTTTTTAGAGAACCAAGAGAGAATTCTCACCCTCGTACACAAGACAAAGGTGCGGCAATTCTGAATTATTATTCAAAGAAAACGTATAGCTGAAACTTCGGTTACAATTGAGTTTTTATATGAGTAATAACCTAAGCTGAACCCTAGAATACCCAGGATATAGGCTGATGTGAAATCCACTTAAAAGCATACCCGAAGTTTAATTGAAATAAACCCAAATAATGTTAAACAAACCCAAAACATTTTAAAATTAAAATTAAAATAAAGGTTCTCTATGCTGCTGCAAATAACCAAAGAGAAATAAAAGTGACAAGTCTGATTTTCCTTGCTTAAAAGGTGTTATAGTCGAAATAAACCTTCATTGTATCTCTAGGAAGGGTTGCCACCTCTAGATGTCCCAAATAGACTAGGAAAATCTGATCTAAATATGGAATTAATTTTGTCGCCTCTTGCTTTTTTCTTGTAGAGCTAGGTTTTCTTGTAATACTTGGACAATAATAAATACAAAATATCTTTCTTTGTTGCTGTCTTATTAGTTTCCTTTCTAGATTAGGATAATCATTAAATAATCCTTTATTGGTGAAAATCCTAAAAATCAAGATTGGTGAGCCCAAATTGTTAGTATGTTTCTAGCTGAAAATCCTAAAAGTCACTCGCCAGGCTCATAAGATCTCCTTAGTAGAATAGGTTGGCTATAGTTCTAGAGTCTATAAAATACTGGATTGCTCCCACTTGCAAAGAATCAAAATGGCATGTATCAAGCTAAATTGCGGACACTTAATTTGTGTAGATGAGATGCGGATAATATTTGTATTTTGTAGATTTAATTTCTTTTCACTTATTGTTCCTTTCCTTTAATAAATGCTTTGCAGGTTAGCTGTCTCACTTGTAGACTCTGTTGAACGAGAAATTTTATGATGCTCAGGGAGTAACTAGTAGAGCATCATACTAGTTACTCCCTAATATTTTTGAAGAAAAAAATAGATACAATTAGTAGAGAAATTCTAAGTGGAGATATTCTTATAACTTTTGGTGGATCATACATTTCATCTTCTCTTTTCTCTTTGTATCTATCTTTTTTTTCAAGATAAGTCCAAGGAGTCACTAATAGGATACCACTGGGTACTTCCCGAGCACCATAAAATTTTCCCTGCTGAACTTCTCTATTTTAGCCTTTACATGTTTATGTTGTGCAATTGACTCACTAAAGAGCATACCAAGTTAAAGTTGGAATGGGGCTACCCTCTTTTGAGCAATGCTTTGTTTATTAGATAGGATAGAACACTGGGTTTGCACTGTTTGTTGATGAACAAGAAGGTTTGGTATGTAGGACTAGCAAGAAGAACAAAATGAGTAGGGAAATCTGAAATTCTTAGCACGGTAAGAGGGAGTAAAATAAATCTCAGTATCAACGTTGATTCTGGGTGTTAATTTCATTCATCATAGCAGCTGTCTAGTCAATGGATTAGTGTATGCATGTCATGATGTGCCTCTGTACTTGTAAAATAACTTGAGCACAACGAATTGTGACTTATTATTCATTTGAAGTTTTCTATTTCTGTTCTTCCAGGAAGAAATCGAGATTGAAGCTAGGGTTCTTCGTGTGGGTAAAGCTGTTGGAGTTGTCAGTGTCGAGTTGAAGAAGAAAAAGACTGGGAAAATTATTGCTCAAGGGCGTCATACTAAGTACCTAGCTGTCCCTAGTAAAATGTAAATGACCTGCAAATTCTTAGCTTCTTCGTATTCCTTCACTGGAACCAATAATGTAACTGATAAATATTTGCAATTATATGTTGCACGATCATTACAATGATGCTTAGAATGCTGGATAAGATCTTTGTTGCTGCATATTGTCTGAACTTATAGTTTCCATACATCTTGGCAGCTTGTCATCTCTCGATAGATTGGATTTGTCAGGATAGTCAATCTACTTCCTGGAATTGACTGCCTTCCTAAGCTTAAGACTTTGGAAGTTACCAAATGCGTAAATCTGCTACTAGTCTCAGAATTTCCTCCAGCTTTAGAGGCATTTATCCGTCATTTTATCTTACTAGAAGGGTGCCAAAATCTAATAGAAATTATCTTCGCAAACTGCCTCAATTTAACATGTAAATCTGAGAAAAGCCTTGTTCAGGTTCATTTTACGGCAAAAAAAGAAGGCAGATTCAGATATTGAGAAGTGGGATCATGACATTGATGGCCAAGTTGGAACAGACATAGCAATGCCCCTGTAATCATCTGAAATTCCTGTTTAGTACGTTGAAACTCATTCATTTCGACCCTCCAAATAACGAACCTTTGTCCAGAGAGTCAGCAAGAGGAGGGAAAATGGATTTGGAATCATTAAAGGATGCTTAGAGAAAGGACGATATGAAGATGACAAAAATGAATCAACCATTGAAGGAATGCCTTTCAGTCAGATTCTTTGAAAAATTTATAATGCATGGCCTTCCTTGTTGATCCCGTTTAACCTGGGCTGCTGTTTTCTCCATGAAAGTCTCTCCTCATCTTCTGGTTCTGTTTTGATGTTATTAAGGATTTAAAGATGAGCCAATTGGATTCTTGAGATTGAAGACCACGATCGAGTAGTGTCTGCCCATGTTTGTTTTTTACTAGAAAACTAGGCGGATCAGCTAGAGATAATGGAAATTAAACAATTACTTTTTTTAATCTTTTGTGTATCAACAATTGTAATGATCGAAATGTATTCTACTTAGTTTATTTGTTGAGATAACTCATGAAAACAAGTGAAAGTTGAAATCTTTTGTAGTGTGCAATTGGGATTCTTTTTTAGAGCGAATACTTCTGAAAAAGCTTGTGAATGTCTTCCAAAATCTAAACTAATCAATGTTTTAAAATTGCTTTATGTCTTAAATGGTGTCAGTACTGCTTATTGAGGGGTTTTGTTTGATGGTTTGTTGTTAAGAAGCAGATAAATGACACGCTATGCGGTGGGCTAAATTAATCTTTTATCAATGCAAAAATGATGTTCATGCGAATATTAACTTTTTCAAAGAAATTAAAAAAAATCTGAGTTTTGTAACTAGAAGAGATTGCATGTGTTGCTATAGCAGTGACTTGAAAAGCAAACAAAATAAAATATTGTCAATCGAGCATTACATGTTTATTTTCATATAATTAATTTAATTTAATTAAAAAATCGTATTAAAAAAGTTAGATTCAACAAAAATCAGAAAAAAAATCTGAGTTAATCCTTGTTACTTTCAAAACCACAGAAAAATATCATAGAAAGTGAAAAAAAAATGTTTGTTGATGAAACTATAAAAAAAAAAACTTAAAAGGAGAAGAAAAAACAAAACAAGCTCGGGTGAACCTTCTAAACTTAGGTTAATCTCTCAAACTCGTATCTCATTAAATTGTAGACCTGAACTAAACTAAGAAGCTCAATATCCGTCAAATTAAATAATAAATGATGAAATTAATAAATTTAATTTAATTAAAAAATAAAATTCCTTTAAAAAAACCTAAATTTAATAAAGATTAAAAAAAAACACATGAGGCAACCCTTGTTATTTTAAAAAGAAAGATAAATCCCATTGACATTGAATAAAAAGAGTGTTGACAATGAAATCGCCAAAAAATAGAGCTTAAAAAAATAAGCCCAAAAATAGAGCTTAAAAAAAAATAAGCTTAAGTTAACCTTGTAAACCTAGGTTAAACTCACAAACCTACAATTCATTAAATTCTCGATTCAAGCTTAATGTAGAAGCTCAACACCTAAAAAATTAAATGTTAGAAAATGAAATCAATTAATTTAGTTTAATTTTTTAAAAGAATTCCTTTAGAACAACTAATTTTAACAAAGACAAAAAAAAAACGACAACCCGTGTTATTTTCAAAATGCTAGAGGATGGGAAAAAAGCTTTAAAAAAAGAGAAGCTCACGTTATCTTCATAAACCAGAGTTAATCTCTTAAACCCGCAACCATTTAAATTTTAGACCTGAACTCAACCAAGAAGTTAAACCCTCGAGCAATTAAATATTAGAGAACGAAATAATAATCTAAAAATCAATCTAAAAAAATCTTGAAAGGTTAAAAAGTAGCAATAATTTAAAAAAAATAGATTTGATAGGCAAAAAACTCAAGAATGATAAAATTATATATAAAAAAATAAAACAATTGCACAAACCATCTCAAATAAAACAAACATAAATCAAAAGAATGACAACTAAATCTGACAATTGCAAAAAATCTATTGGGGATGAAATTGAAGAAAAATCCTTGATTTCATAAGTTATTCTAAATAAAAAAGATTATGATAAAGAGAATATGGATGGAATCTTAAAGATAACAAACCTTAAGGGCTAATTTAAATTTTTTTGAAGACCAACATGAAAATCAAGTAGAAAAGAGAAAAAAAAAAAGATCACACGCATCAAACCAGCCACCATTATTCCACCTACACTACTTCTATGTGGAGGGGATGCAGAGACACTTCGATCGCTGCCTTGGAAGTAAGGTTTTGGCCACCGAATAACGTTGCACACGCTATCCAAAACCCTTGGACACTGTTCACGCGCTTCTAGCTTTATTATTATTGTTATTATTATTATTATTATTATTATTATTATTTATGAAATTACCATGTTTCTCCTAATGACACCTAATAACTATCAAATAACCAAATGTAAAAGACCAAAGAACCCTTAAAGCCAAGGTAAAGCTTTTTAAATTCCATGGGCAATGATGTAATTGAACTGTTTTAAAATTAAATCAAATACTAAAAAGCTCTTTGACCAAAATTTATTGTTTTTTTGTTGTCAAGTGTAATTGAGTAATTACATTGTATAATAAAAATATTAAAAAAACAATTTAGTCTAGTTCTTTCATGTAATGACCAATAGGTCTTGTAAAAAAAATATCTAAACTCCTAAAATTAACCCAACTGATTTTGTTAACTAAGATCAAAATAGTAGTTTCACTGTGAACATTACATAGTGAAACACCGAGGTTTTTTTTGCTTTTGTTACAATGATGGCAATTTCTTGCAAGGAGGGGCTATAACCATGTTGGTCGACATGTTAGGATCAGCTGCCATATTAACAGTTGGAGCTCCACACACTAGAGTTTCTATGGAAATCAATGTCTCGTACTTGAATAGGGCGTGTCTTGAATACTTGCGAGAGTGAAATAGGAAATACCATTGCCAGTTTGTTTCATTTGGCAATGGTATGAACATGCACTTGGGACTAATTAATGGGAGAATTGATCCCATCAATTAAATTCTTTTACTATGCTGGCATGAATGTTCTGTTGTTTCACCTTTGATGAAGACTGTGTTAGCTAGTATTCCTAAATATGTTCAGAGGACTTTTGGCGGGCCTTTTTTCTATCAACTAGGCTATAGTATAAAATCCTACTAGAATTTTACACTTTGCGTGGTTGTTTGCCAGTTTAATGGAGTCTGTCATATTGTGTCTGTTCACAGAAGCAGTTCCTGGAAATATGTCTAAAAAAATAGTGATGTAAAAATATTTGAAGCTCTTGCGCAAAATGAATGATGGGACTTTTTCCAAATCTGGGAATGATTAGTGGAGAGACCTTGCTGGTTTGCTTGCAGTTGAGGTTCCTACTAAAAGGCTTGTCACTTGCCAGGGCTCTTAAAAGCTTCCTTTTGTAACAAGTTAAAGTTTTAAGAGTTTACAAAGCAACTACATGCTACTTTTATTTACAAAGAACCAAATACCTCTTATAAAATAGCTTGTATATTAGATAGATAAACAAAGAGAAATGTATCCCAAGTTGAAAAGTTAAGAGGTTTTGTTCAAAGAAGTAGCAAAAGACGATATTAGTGTTGGAATAATGGTGAACTCTTTGTTTTGGATTAATTATGTGGTATTTCTAATTCTATTGAATGAAATCATAATTCAAGTTTTTTTGTCGTCATGATTTCTTTAGAGCTTTGAAATGATTACGCTGAGGAGAGGTTTAAATCAAAAGATATCTTCTTTTATCCATGAAACATGGTACAACCAAATATTACAAGCTAAATGGGGGATTGTTATAAAATAAATTGTATATTAGGTAGATAAATCAGGAGAATTTTATCTCACTTTGAAAAGGTAATATGTTTTGTTGTGCTATATAATGTGAGGGACACCAAATCAATAGATTTGGATGTTGGAGGGAAGATTTGAAGAGAAAACCAATATATATATATATATATATATATGATGACGCTTAGCACTTGAGTATGTAAAATAAATAAGTTTTAATTAATTAATTATACATGACATCTCGTGTCAAATTATTTAGTTAATTTGACTAAAAAGTTGTCTTTTAAATTTTACAGACATATTTATTTAAAAAAGGTTGTCTTTTTAATTTATAAACACATTGATATGAAGGTTGTTATTTTCCTAATAAATATTATTTTGATACTTGCAAAAATCAATTAGAAAACAATCTTTTGATCTCACTATATTTCTTCTCAAACTCTCTTTTTATATTAGTTAGAAACAAAACAGAAATTCTTAATAAACTTAAAGAAGTTATTGTGTATAAATTTCAAGACTTTAATGTATCGCAAAGATATATTGCTTTAGCTATGCAGTAAATAAAACGGGAGCGAATAATACCTTAAAGATAGCGATCCTCACGCCTCAAAACTTGTTTGTTATACCTACTAACTTAACAACAGCACGTGTGAAGTTGAGTTTCGGAGTTTGAATTTTGTAGTTGAAGGTTTATGTTTCTGTTCATCGAGGAAGAAACAGGGATTAAAGTATCGGTGTGCCAGCAACATAAAGAGCAGAATAAATTAGAACAAGCTTGAATTCATTCCATCACCATATATAGTTTGTCCAATAAAAGAGCTTCAAGTTAACTCTTGTATAAAAAAAAGCAAGTGAAAATGCATAGCAAAATGAGAAAACAAAAAAGCAAAACTTGGTCAGGCCATTCATAATGATTAGTAATCAACAATTCCACTCAATTCCCTTGATTGAGCTCCACTTATGATGATAGTTACTCGAGGATTGTTAACATTGTGAAATAAAAATGCAAAAAGATAATTTAATCTTGTTATTTCATGTAATGACCAACGGGTCCTGTAAAAAAAATATCTCACTCCTAAAACAAACCCAACTGATTTTGTTAACAAAGAGCAAAATAGTAGTTTCGCTGTGAATATTACATAGTGAAACACCGAGTTTTTTTGGCTTTTGTTACAATGATGGCAATTTCTTGCAAGGAGGGGCTATAACCACGTTGGTCGACATGTTAGGATTAACAGTTGGAGCTCCACACACTAGAGTTTCTATGGAAATCAATGTCTCGTACTTGGATAGGGCATGTCTTGAATATCTGCGAGAGTGAAAAAGGAAATACCATTGCTAGTTTGTTTCTTTTGGTAATGGTATGAACATGCACTTGGGACTAATTAATGAGAGAATTGATCCCATCAATTAAATTCTTTTACTATGCTAGCATGAATATTATGTTGTTCCACCTTTGATGAAGACTGTGTTAGCTAGTATTCCTAGATATGTTCAGAGGACTTTTGGCGGGCCATTTTTCTATCAACTAGGCTATAGTACAGAATCCTACTAGAATTTTACACTTTGCGTGGTTGTTTGCCAGTTTAATGGAGTCTGCCATATTGTGTCTGTTCACACAAGCAGTTCCTGGAAATATGCTTAAAAAAATAGTTATGTAAAAATAAGTGAAACTCTTGCGCAAAATGAATGATGGGACTTTTTCTAAATCTGGGAACCTTGCTGGTTTACTTGCAGCTGAGGCTCCTACTAAAAGGCTTGTCACTTGCCGGGGCTCTTAAAAGCTTCCTGTTATAACATGTTAGAGTTTTAAGAGTCAAAGCTCCTACATGCTACTCTTATTTACAAAGAACCAACTATATAACTCTTATAAAATAGCTTGTGTATTAGACAGATAAACAAAGAGAACATTATCCCACGTTGAAAAGTTAAGAGATTTAGTTTAAGGAAGTAACACAAGATGATATTAGTGCTAAAATAATGGTGAACTTCTTTTAAATTAATGTTTGTTTAATATTTTCAATTCTATTAAATAAAATTCTGATTCAAGTTTGTTTGTCCTCATGATTTTTTTAGAGTTTTGAAATGGTTACACTGAGAAGATATTTAAATCAAAAGATATCTTTTTTTATCCATGAAATATGGTACAACCAAATATTATAAGCTAAATAAGGGATTGTTATAAAATAACTTGTATATTAGATAAATAAACCAAAAGAACTTTATCTCACTTTGAAAAAGTAAGATGTTTTGTTGTACCGTATAATATGAGGGACACCAAATAAAAAAATTTGGATGTTAGAGGGAAGATTGGAAGAGAAAGCCAATATATATAAATATATATATATATATATATATATATATATATATATATGATGACGACGACGATGACACTTAGCACTTAGTATGTAAAATAAATAAGTTTTAATTAATTAATTATGCTTGACATCTCGTGTCAAGTTATTTAGTTAATTTAACTAAAATGTTGTCTTTTGAATTTTACAGACATATTGATATGAAAAGGGTTGTCTTTTTAATCTATAGATACATTGGTGTGTCTTTAGATGGTTTTTTTTAATAGACAATTAATGATGAGATGGATTCATTATTATATAATAATACTTGGACTATTGTTGATTTGCCTCTAGGTTCCAAGGCAATTGGATATAAATGGGTTTTCAAAAGAAAATATAACAATGATGGATCAATTCAAATTTTTAAAGTAAGGTTAGTAGCCAAAGGCTTTAAACAAAAAAAGAAATATATTGTTTTGATACATATACTCTGATGACTCGTATAACATCTATAAGAGTACTTTTGGCTTTATCATCAACTATAATTTGTATTTACATTAAATGGATGTTAAGATAACTTTTTTCAAAGGTGAATTGGATAATAAGGTCTATATGGAACAACCAAAAGGTATTGTTTTACCAGAAAATGAGTAGAAAGTCTGTAAATTGATGAAATCTCTATATGGATTGAAACAAGCATCTAAGTAATGACATGAGAGATTTGATTATGTAATTTTAGAGTATAGTTTTAACCAGTTGATAAATGTATTTATTCTAAATTTACAAATTATTTTAGTGTGGCAGTATGTCTTTATATTTATGGATGACGTGCTTATTATTAGTACTAACATGAATGATGTCAATGATACGAAGAAATATCTAACCTCAAAGTTCAAAATAAAGGATTTAAATAAGGTAGATACAATTTTGAGTATCAAAATAAAAAAACACAATGGGAGGATTTGCTCTTTATCAATCTCATTATATTGAGAAAGTCTTAAACAAATTTAATTATTTGAATATCAAGGAAGCAAATACTTCATAAGATGTTTCCTTTAATGTAATAGAAAATACTAGTAGATCAATTGCTCAAATTAAATATGCTAATGCAATTGATAGCTTAATGTAAGTCATGCATTGTATTAGATCATATATTGTTTTCACAATATGCAAGTTATCTAGATACACAAGTAATCCTAATATAGATCATTGGAAAGCAATTACAAGAGTATTTGGTTACTTAAAAAGGACTATAAATTTTAGGTTATTTTATAATAATTTTATAGCTGTACTTGAAGGTTATATTGATTCTAGTTGGATAACTAGTGCAAGTGATAATAAATCAACCTCTGGATGATTATTTATTTTAGGAGGTGGTGGTGTTTCATGAGCTTTAAAGAAACAAACATGTATAACTTATTTTATAATAGAATCCAAGTTTATAGCTTTAGCAACTATTAGTAAGGAGACAAAATGATTGAGAAACATGTTATTAGATATTAAGTTGTGACCACAACCGATGTCATCTATCTCCTTGCACTATGATAGTCAAACAATTATGTCTAGAGCATTTAGTAAAATTTACAATGAAAAATCTAAAGATATCAGCTTGAGACATGAATATACAAGGCAATTAATTTTTGACGGGATAATTACCATTGTATATGTCAGATCTTGCAATAATCTAGCAGATCCTTTCACTAAAGGTATATCAAGAGATTTAATTAGACTTTTGCTAGTATGGACTTAAGACCATTTAATTAAACTTACTAATAACTTGAACCCAACGTTTATTAGTACTTTTACTAGCTAGGAGTTTTATAGGTAATAACAAATTATTAGTAAGAGTGGTGTATACTAATTTGTATACAAAATCAAGATTTACAAAATTAGTATTCAAAATAAATAAGAGGATTAGTGATTGGTACTCTTAATGAAATCTCCATGTAAGAAGAAAATTTCACCTATATGAACATAGGACGTGGCACAAGGCCATACTGGTGCTAAAATAATGGTAAACATTTGTTTTATATTAATTGGATCATGTGTGTGGTATTTTCAATTCTATTTAATGAAATTCTGATTTATGTTTTTTTACCATCATGATTTCTTTAGAGTTTTGAAATGGTTACGTTAAAAAGAGGTTTAAATCGAAAAATATCTTCTTTTATGCATGAAACTTGGTACAACCCAATATTACAAGCTAAGTGGGGGATTGTTATAAAATAAATTGTATATTAGGTAGATAAACTAAGAGAACTTTATCTCATTTTGAAAAAATAAGATGTTTTGTTGTGCTATATAATGTGAGGGACACCAAATCAATAGATTTGGATGTTGGAGGGAAGATTTGAAGAGAAAACCAATATATATATATATATATATATATATATATATATATATATATATATATATATATATGATTTTGAT
>Ga0325404_1004420_pt1 | contig 14946 bp, 14 predicted proteins | sample PopdelMetagenome_18_FD_205664 | JGI IMG/M metagenome (GOLD analysis project Ga0325404, IMG submission 205664) | Populus deltoides microbial communities from Bellville, Georgia, United States - Xylem-Control-R1 | ecosystem: Host-associated > Plants > Phyllosphere > Stem > Wood/Secondary xylem... | reverse complement strand
TGAGTTCATCTCAAATTGTAGAAAAAACTTGAATTTTAAAATTTTTAAACTTGTTTCTTTTCTAAATCGAAACTGTAAAAGCTATCTAAATGTTAAATATACACTTACAACAATGATGAAACCTGGCCAAGGACGAGAATCACAATATTATTACTCTAAAAAATAAAAAAACAAGAAGAAGAAGAGAAAATGAGTAACAATATCCTATTTTAAGCTATCTCTTAGGAATTGTATCGAGTAACGAGTTTAAATTATCTATAGGAGGGAAAATATCTAATGATGTTTAAAAAAATCCAAGTAGTGTAGGAATAGGGCTCCTAGATTGGATAATCAATTAATCAATTGATTCTAGTAATCTCATCTATTCTCTCTTATTAAGAAGGTGACTTGTGGCTATTACCTGCAAAAAGTTTCTTTTGGTGGAAGTGGAAACTTTCCGATACTTAAATAAGTATCTTTTTAGAGAGAGAAAATACAAGAATGTTCTAGAGAGAGATACTTCGATATATATATATATATATATATATATATATATGCTGTAGAGAATGAAGATTGTGAATCTTTATTCTAAAGGTCTCATGGTGTATTTACAGCTCATGAGTCTTATTCTTTTATGAAGAGGAAAGTTTGAAGTGTAATTTTATCATGATAACATTTAATGAGATATAAATATCCCTTAAATCTATATTAATGTTTAATGAAAATATGGTGGGTTCCTAAAGGACTTTTATACACCTAAAAAGTGTAGGGAGATTAGGATCCAAGATGTTAAATGTAGCTGAGCCCATAGAGACTGAGCACTTCCTCTAGGCTAGATTCAAGGGAGGATGGTCATCTTCTTGGGCGTGCCCCATAAAGGATGGTTTATTTCCTTGGACGTGCCAAGGGAGGATGGTCATTCTATTGGGTGTGCTCAAGGGAGGATTTGGTCATTTTCTTGGGCGTGCCCTAAGGACAATGGTCATTCGCTTGGGCATGCCCGAGGCTTGGCACACTGCCAAGCTCAACATGACCGGGGCTTGACATACTGCCAAACCCAATCACATCCGGATCTGGCTACCACCAGAACTAGAATGCCTGGGGCTACTACCAAGCTTAATCGTGTCTGGGTTTGGCTAGTGTCAAACCCAACATTACTAGGGCTTGCACACTACCAAGCTCAATCACGTCTAGTTCTTGCTAGCGGCAGACACAGCGTGTCTGGGGCATGGCCCACTGCTAAGTCTAATTGCGTTTGGGTTTGGCTAACACCAGACCTAGTTTGCCTAGAGTTTGGCACATTACCAAGCCCAGTCATGTTTGAGTCTAATTAGAGCGAGACCTAGCATTCCCGGGTCTTGGTACACTACCAAGTCCAATCGCGTCTTGATCTTATTAGTGCCAGACCCAGCTTTCCTGAGGCTTGGCACACTACAGAGCCCAATCGCATCTTGTTCTCACTAGTGCCAGACTCAACTTTCCAGGGGCTTGGCACACTGCAAAGTCCAATTGTGTCTAGATCCAAGCCTAGTGTTCCCGGGGCTGGGCACACTACCAAACCCAATCGCGTCTGGTTTGGCTAGCGCCAGACTTAGCGTGCATGAGGTTTGACACACTATTGAACCCAATCACGTCTGAGTCTTATTAGCGCTAGACCTAGCTTTCCAGGGGCTTGGCACACTGCTAAGCCAAATCACAACTGAGTTTGGCTCATACTGCCTTGCCTAATTGTGTCTAGGTCTAGCTAGCACTAGACCTAGAGTGCCTAAGGCTTGGCACACTGCCAAGCCCAATCATGTCTAGGTCTAGCTAGCGCCATATCTAGCTTGCCTAGGGTTGGGTACATTGCTAACCTCAATCACGTTTAGATCTGGCTAGCGCTAGACCCAACGTCCCTAGACTTGGCACACTGATAAGCCTAGCGTGCTGGGTCTTTCTAGTTCCGGACCAAACATGTCTTCATTGGGGCATGCTTATTTTCCTGAAAACTTATACCTATAAATCTCTATCGATCCAATGTTTTTCTTTTTGGTAAAGATATACAAATATAAACTTGGTTCATTAGTAACCTCCTAGTCTTTGCGATATAATAATATGCAAATAAATTTATTAGTTTCCCTATTCAAGTAGAGTAATGAGTTTTACTCGTATAAAAAATGGGGGTTAAGCCAGGAATAATATAGAGAAATATGCATCTAGATTAAAAGAAATTCTTACATGTACAAAAGAGAAAGAATATGTACTTAGAAAATTTCTAAGAGATTGAGGGTTACATGCCTATCATTTATATAAATTATTAAGTGGTTATGTGGAACCCAATAAAGGTGAACCTATACTTAGAAACTTCTAATTGATTATTGATTCTTGGTGAGTGGGAGACTATAGCTTCCTTAACATTGTCATAGGGCTTAAAAGTCTTCCACTAAAGAGTGACCATCATGATTTTTTTTACTGGGCTTGAGAGGTCCCCATTAAGAGTGGTGATTACATGATGTTGTTATTTGTATTAGGGAGAACAGTTACATCTGTCCCTTAGAGATTTGTGCATATAGCACTGAAAAGATTACATATATCCCTTGGAGATTAGTGCATAAAACACTGGGAAGACCAAGTTCATCCCTCCAAGATGTATTATTGAAAAGCCCTTAGGCAACACCTAGAGAAAATAAAAACAATCATTTTGAATATGCCATTTATATATAAGAAACTTATAATCCTATTCTCATTGGCTATGGTAAATCTTTATTCAAGTGGAGTGTCTAATGTGAGGGAGACTCTTCCCTTTCTTTTAGATAGTTGTAAAAAATACTTCACGTGTTTTATAATTTGAATCAATATTCCACTTGTATTTATTGAAAGCTTTTCAAAATCTTAAGGCTTCAATTGCATTTGTGAAGCTGGCAAGGCATAACTCAAATTTACTTGTCTCACCTTGAGTGGCTAGTACTGTCTTAGTGAGAAGTCGGACATGATTGAAATGTTGTTAAAGCCTTGTTTGGGCAAGAGTGTTTGCAGCAACGAGAAGACTAGTCCTGCATTCTGGCTTCAGTGGGTATTGGTTGTGTGCCAAGGAATGGACTAGAAATGTCAAAAGTAAGGTTTAAGAAGAAACCAATGATTTTTTTTATTAGTTCCCACAGATAGCATCACTAATGATGTTTAAAAATTCCACCTAGCTAGGAATATGACTCTATAATTAGTTAATCAATTGGTTCCAATAATCTCATCCATTCTCCCTAGTTAAGGAGGTTGATAGCTTATACTGGGTGCTTGGTAGGCCAATATGGTTTGTGGCTAGTACTTGCAAAATATCCCTTTTGATGGAGGTAGGGACTCTTCAATGCTTAAATAAATTCCTTTTAGAGAGAAAAAATACAAGAATATTGTAGAGAGAAATGCTTTGAAAATATATATATAATAGAGAATGAAGATTGTAAACCTTTGTTCTGAAGGTCTTATGGTGTATTTATATCATAATAATATTTAATAAGGTATAAATATCTCTTCATATATATTAATATTTGATGGAAATATAGTGGGTCCCTGAAGGACTTTTATACATCTAAAAGGTGTAATGAGATTAAAATCCAAAACATCAAATGTAATTGAGCTCATGGAGGCTGAATTCTTTCCCTGAGTTAAACTCAAGGGAGGATGCTCATCCCCTTTGGCATGCCCAATGAAGGATGTGGCCATTCCCTTGGGGGTGACCAAGGGACGATGGCCAAGCCCGGGGTTTGGCACACTACAAAACCCAATTACGTCTCCGTCTAGCTAGCACCACAACCAGAGTGTCCAGGGTTTAGCACACTACCAAGCCTAATCCCATCTGTATCTAGGTAGCATCAGACCTAGCATTCCTAGAGGTTGACACACTATCAAGCCCAATCACGTCTAGGTTTGGCTAGCACCAGACCCAACATAGTCAGGGCTTGACACACTGTAAAACCCAGAATGTCAGGTCTAGTTAGTGCTGGACCCAGTGTGTCTTCTCTAGGGGTGCTTGTTTTCCTAAATATTTATGCACTTAAATCTTTATTAATCCGATCACTACACCATTAAACAATTTTACCAACGGATGCATTCTATCGGTGTAAGACACACAATTCGTCGGTAAAATTTTTACTGACGGCCTCACCGACGGAATCTGTCTATCGAAATATTGATCGTCAGTAATTTCCATTTCCATCGCTACTTCGGCCGGGAAAAAAAAACCCAAACACCAACAGTTTTACAGATGGGGGAAGCGCTCCAAAAAAAAATTTCCCGCGAAAACTTTACGGACGGACTTATTCTGTCTGTATTTCCAACTGTAAATCATCGACGGACTAACCGTCATTGATTGTGACATGTGCCGTAAATATTTCAGAACTCTCTGTACAATACTGACAGATATATCCGTCGTTAATGTCAACGGTAACCACCGACGGATACATTCCGTCGGTGATTGTGGCATAGGTGGTAATTTTTTTCCAACTCGGTAAAATACCTATGGCTAGGTTCCGTTTGTAAGGACGTCAGTATTGATTTAAAAATATTTTAAAACAAATTATTTATTAATAGTAGAAAAGAACTAATTAACCAAATAAAATTGTATTAAACATTAATAATATAAAACAAATGTTAAAAAAAATTCATCCAAATATTCATTACAAATTTAATGTGTTTCAAAAACAAAATTAAACTAGATTAACGGTGGAGCTGAAGGAGGAGGAGGAGGAAGCTAGTTGTTCCCGGGACTGTACGGCCAAAAAGACGATGCACCTGTATCATCACCCATCCTTGATCTAATATCCATGACCATTTGACGAAGTTGATCATAATCTGTCGAGAGTAGTTCATATTGTTGTTTCAAGGCCATGAACTCCTTAGACTAGGTGTTCGATACTGATGGAGAGCTCCCAACGGTTAAGACACTACCGGCCGCCCGCAAGTTTTCGGCCGTAGTGTTGGAGAGCCTGTAGACCTGATTTTTATCGGGTCCACCAAATGATCCTACCTCCATCCACAAATCCAGATCGAAATCCGGATTGGTCGAAGGATCGTCCCCATATCTCTCCCTCAACCGGCTATTTATAGGTCTCATGAAAATTAAAAAAAATCATCATATTCAATTCAAGAAAATAATAACTTACAAAATAAAATTATTGAATGAACATACCACAAAGTGTTGAGCACGGTTTTCCACAAACTGTTGCATCCCTTTTTTGTGGTCTTGACCCCGCACGTGCGTCTCTATAAACAGCTTTATTGGGCTCGGCACACGTCCAAGAGAAGTAGTCTGTAAGGAAAAAAAAGGTTGTAAGTTAACTGTATTTATAAGCAATAAAAAATTAATTAACGATGTATTTCATTTAAATTAATCTTACCATTCGCTTCGCGTGTGCACTGAACGGGATAGAGCCGCCGGTGTGTGTGGTCACCGAACCATGAATTTATCGGTTCCGGTTGTCAGCATCGGACTGTGAACGTCGTGCGAACCGCTCAGACATCACGTGCTCAATATATTGCATCCATATATCCCCTGAGATGAATGGTGGTTTGAATTCCTGCCAAACTGCCACCTCATTCCAGTCTTCTAAACCGTTATCTCTTGCATATCTTTTTGCTTTTTTTTTTGTGTCATATAAAAAATCACGCAACCTACTTCCATAGTAACAAATTAGAATTTAGAACATAAAATTATAAAACAAAAAATTATATTATTTTTGATGTTACCTAGTTGCCGCGTGATTCTCCCATATCCTCCTCACAACATTGTTGTTTGCGCTATCTCACTCAAATTTATATTGTGTATAAATAATTCATTTAAAATAAAAATAATACAAGATATAAAATTATAAAAATAATTTATTAAAAATAAGCTGAAAATTAGAAGTTAACACCTACCTGAAAATCGTCGAAACTATGCATCGATATTAGGTCTCCACTCATGATGTTTGGAAACCTGACTCCATTGAAATAATGAAATCTCCATCGATGATTTAAAAACTGATGTTATTGTTTGGGCAGCCTCAATGTTTGTGAACCTGAAATTAAATAAAATTAATAAAATATTAATTAGTTGTTCATAAATTATGTTATAAGTAAAAAAAAAAAAACTAAAACCTAAAAAACTGACTTTGAAAGGTCATCCTTCTATTGTGCCTGGTACTTGCTGGTGAATTGACCCCGCTGTGAAGGCACACCACCTCTGCGCTGTGAAACTGTGCTAGAAGAGGCAGCATCACAAGTTGGCGCAGGTGCCGCTTCGTGATCAACACCTAAGGATAAGTCATCCTCGCTGGTAGAAGAACTAGCTGCAACCGTCTACTAACAACGTCCTGTTGATTTCATTCTACGTATCTACACAAATTTATACAAATAATTACATAATTACCTTCGATGATTTAAAAAATAATTGGCAGCACCTCCCCTATACTAGAGACTACCCACAGTTTTCAAACCTGCAAATCTTTATAATAACCACAAACCAATTGACTCCATTGGAAAATCTTATATACAACCTAACATCTATAGAAATTTAACATCTATATATTTTCAATTAACATCTATAGAAATGCATAAATGACAATTAAAATGAATGGAAATAATTAAAAACATAACAAGCAATAATAGAATAAAATTGAGATAAAATAATGAAATTTAATTCTTCATTTCCAATTACCATTTCCATGGTAAATTCAACAATAACAATTAAAAGAGACTAAATTTTCAAATAATTATTACAATACAAACAATAAAATAATTAAATTTTTATTCTACACATTTACATAAATTTATACGAATAATTAAATTCAATTATTTAAAAAATATACAATATCACCTCCCCTATATTAGAGATTACCCACAATTTTCTTCCCTACAAATATTGATAATATCGACAAACCAATTGACTCCATTTCAAAATCTTATATACAATCTAACATCTATAGAAATTTCACATCTATATATTTTCAACTAATATCTATACAAATTCATAAATAACAATTAAAATTAATCGAAATAATACAAAACATAACAAGCAATATTATAATAAAATTAAGATAAAATAATTAAATTTAATTATATATTTCAATTAACATTTTAAAGGTAAATTCAACAATAACAATTCAAATTTAACAAAATTTTCAATTATTATGGCAATACAAACAATAAAATAAATTGAACAAATAAAAAGAAAAAACTAAAGACTTTAGGAATGAAAAACGTTTACCTTAATAGTGTGTTGATTTCAAGATTTTATCTACAGACAATGCACAAAACAAAGAACACAACAAAAATAATCATAATTAAAATAAAAAAGTAAAAAAAATACAAAGATAAAGAAAGTATGTTGAAAACTACAATCAAAACAATAAAAATACAATGAGAAACACAAAGGATTCACAGGAGTAGAAAAGAAGGTGAATGAGGAGGATCAGAGAAAAAATGAACCACGAAGGGGGGGCTGGGTTTTATACTGCAATGTTACTGATGGAACGTAGAATAATATTTTCTTGGGCGGTGGCATTAAATTCCGTCGGTAATTTCTGTTGGTATTTTTTGAATTTCGCACTAAAATTTTGAAAATCCCTCTAGATTTTTCGAAGTCCATCAGCATAGTCGTCGGTAAATAGGTGTCAAAGCAATCGCGCATTGGATTTGTCGCTTTCGTCAGTGATTCCATCGGTAAATTCGACCGACCTGGCAGTCTGACAGTTGCACGCATTGGAATTTGCATCGTTTGTCGGTGAATTTGTTGGTAAACGTGTCGGTGATTGTGGCATGGGCTATAATTGTTTTGCAACTCTCGGTAAAATACCGACATGACACATTCCGACAGTATATTCGTCAGTGATTGTGGTAAATGCTGTAATTTTTTTCAACTCTTGGTAAAATACCGACGGGATAGATTTTGTCGGTAGTTGTGGCAAACTTTTGCATGTTTTGTTTGTATTGCCTATCTATCCTCCTGCACAAATGCTAAAATTGCAAACTTACAGCACGCACAACACAATAACAAGAGCAAACAATTATAAAATAAATATTTCATGTTCCAAAATATCATCCATAATATTACATTATAAAAAAAAGCTTTACACTTTTGTGTTCTAATCATATTTAGTCATAATTTTCATCTTCGTCCTTAATTGAATTATTATCAGCACGCACTCTTCAATGTGGTTATCATCTTCTTCATCAACATTCTCTGGTCCACTAGAGCTCAAAACAACATTCAACTCCTCTGCGTCAACAACAACAAGACTATCATCAAAAACATGAAAATTTGAATTTTCTTCTAAGTCAATCGAAGAAGAAACTCGGTATGGTTCAACCAACTCACTAGTTTGAAATACTTCATCTATCACACTTGTGTCTTCGTTCTCATCTTGAACAACCTCGACAAGACCTCTGGGTTTGGTTTTTTAAAACGGACAACCAATCAACTCTTGATCGGTCCTTTCTTAAGGAAGGGGTGTATATGTAGTAAACTTATTGGCATTGCTTTGCGAAAACAAAGACATCGTTTACGTTGTGGAGTCTAGCTTTTGTGTTGATTTCAACTAGACCATAATAGGGATTTACTTTGATTCCTCTGTTAGTTCTGTTATACCAATTGCATTTGAATAAAAACACTCTATTCTGCTCGCTATGATATTGCAGTTCAACGACCTCTTCTAATCTATCATAGTAGTCAACTTCAAACTCACTAGAAGTTGATCCTTTAATACAAACACCGCTATTGTATGTCTTTCTTCCATGTTTGTATTCTTCAGTATGAAAGACATATCCATTGACAAAATACCTGTTATAGCACTTGACTTTTCTTTCAGGGCCCAGGCTTAATAAAGACAGTGAAATAGCAGCACTACCTCCCATTTGATAAACCTTGTATATCAAATACAACAATAATCAATAAACGGATATTCTGTAATATTGACGTACAATTACCTTGCAAAAGATAATGAGTTTGTGATAGGACTTACATGTGTTCTAAACCTAAGGTAAATTGTTCATCTTGTAATTGAAAGATTTGAGATTCGATCAGCTATGAGTTATTGGACAGTAAATATCATCGATGTTTCCTGCAAGGTTGTTCCAAATTATATGAGTTTATGATATCACAATATATAAATAGTACAATCTTGACAAAGTTTAAGTAGTACATCTAGTTACTTAATAAAAGGTATCAACTCATCACAATTAAATATGACATAATTGTGTGCTTGTCTGAACTTTATTTCAGACAAATATCTTCCCCTTATGATATTTTTAGGTGTGGGTCATCTAGAATTGAAGAATATTGACAAGTTCCCACTTGAAGGCACTTCACTACCATCATCATGTCGTGGAACACGATTGATCTTCATTCTCAAATGAGGTTCGAAATAGTGTGAGATAAATGTTGAGATCTCCTCAACAATATAGGCCTCAACATGTGCCTTGTTCTTAACCTTTTTTTTTTAAAGATTGAATAAGTACCTACATATATAGAATTAAAAAAAATTATCAATTAAACAAAACAATGAAAAAAATATTTAATTATCAATTACATTGCAACTATAATATTTAAACTCTCGAATGGATACATCCATCTATAGTGGACCGGTCCTCCAACTTTTACCTCAAATGGTAAATGTATGGGTAGATGCTCCATTGAGTCCAAAAATGATGGAGGGAATATCATCTCAAGTTTGCATATTGTCTCGACAATATTCGTTTCAAGCCTTTCAATGTGATCAACATTCAACTTGCTGGAGCATATATCTCTAAAGAAATGATTGATCTCTGTGAGTGCATCTCATATCCCTTTTGGCAACACATCATAAAAAGCTAATGGGATGAGTGTTTGTATAAAGACGTGGCAGGCATGACTCTTCATTCCATATAATCTGAATTCCTCCATATTAACCAGCCTTGATATATTCGAGGCATGTCCATCGGGAAAACACAGACTCTTAAGCTATCTGTAGACTAGTAGTTGTGCGTTTTTCTCTAACATGAAGCTTGCTCTTGGTTTTGCAACCCGTGACCCATTACAAACCAACTCTATGTTTTTACGGTTACAGAACAACGCTAAATCCAATCTAGCCTTGATGTTGTCCTTTGTCTTCCCCTTCACATCCATAACGATGTTGAAAATGTTCTCAAACACGTTCTTTTCAATGTGCAAGATGTCAAGGTTATGGCGGAGAAGATTGGTCTTCCACTAAGGAAGCTCCCAAAAGATACTTCGCTTTACCCAATTATGGGTCAAACCAAAACCAGGAAACTTCTGCTTACCTGATTGGAGACCAAACACTATGTCACCGTACTCTAATACAACATCATGCAATTCTTCACCAGAAAGACGTGGTGGTGCAACATCCTTTTCAACTCTATCAATAAAGAAATATTTTTTATTCTTTCTGTACCTGTGATTCGATGGCAAAAACGATGGTGACAGTAAAAAAAAAAGCTTTACCCCGGTTTGTTAGCGTGAATGCCTTGTTGTTTTCCATACAGTATGGACATGCTAGTTTTCCATGCGTGCTCCAACCAGAAACCATTCCATAAGCTGGGAAATCATTGATAGTCCACATCAAAGCCGCTCTCATAACAAAATTCTGTTCCCTCGAGATATCATAAGTCAAAGCTTTAGAGGACTACAACTGCGTTAACTCAATCATCAATCAACAGTCGAAGATAAACATCTATATTCCACCTCGAACTACTCGGACCTGGTATGACCATAGATAAAAACATGAACTCCGGCCTCATACACATCCCTGGTGGCAAGTTATAAATCGTCAGTATAACCGGCTAACAAGAATAAGGAGCAGCAAATGACCTGAATGGGTTGAATCTGTCCGTATACAACCCAAGACGCACGTTTCTTGATCAGCTAAAAAGTGAGGATGCACACTGTTAAAGTGTTTCCATGCTTCGCCATCAGAAGGATGCACCATCACTCCATCAACCGCATGATATGATTGGTGCCATGTCATGTGCTCAACAGTCCTTGGTGACATGAATAACCTCTGCAGTATAGATGTGATTGGGAAGTATCTAAGTTTTTGATATGCCACGAGAGTCTTTCCTCTACCAGTTCTGGGTTTGTAACTAGAATGCCCACATGTCATGCACTCGGTCAACTCAGCATTTTCAAGGTAGTGTAACATGCAGAAGTTAGGGCACATGTCAATTTTCTTATATCCTAAACCGAGGGGTTTCATCATGGACTTTGCAGCATAGAAGTTCTCTTTCAGCCTGTTCCCTTCAGGTAAAATGCTTCTCACCCATTCAATTATTTTGTCATAACCGGCCTCACTCAACCCGTGATCTGACTTGATGGTGAACACCTGTGCTACGACCTATAATTTACTGTGGTTCGTGCAGCCATCCTATAATAGTTCGTTAGAATCTTTCAACAGATCAAAAAACCTTGCTGCATCTGCATTAGGTTCTTCTTCTATGATTTGACATTGACTGACATTACCTTCATTCATTCTCATTGCATCCATAACCATATTCCTGTAAGGATTACTGTTGTCATTTACAACTTCATGCACGTTGCTAGCACTAGAAGTTGACCCAACCACCCTTTCTACCATGCTCTCATTAGGAACAAATAGTTCTCCATGTGCATACCAATACAGGTAATCATCCATGAACCCTTTGGTTAGAAGATGCATCGTTATAACATCTTGATGCAAAATTTTTTATTTTTACAGTTCCTGCATAGACACCTAATACCGCCATCAGTAAAATTCCTCGGAATAGATGTTGCGAAATTAATAAAACCCTGAACTCCGTTACGATAATCCATCCTCCGCAATCCTTGGGGTGAGTCCCGATACATCCATCAACAATCATCCATGACTTCTATCGAACCTCTATAAAATTATGATGACAACATGTATTAATTAACTATATTATGTAAACAAATTTGCAAAAATATTAGTTTGCCCCGACATTATCAAACAAACTAAAAAAACAGTTATGTTAAATATTCATTATCAATTATCAATTATCAACGTCCATACAAATTTATACATTTATAAATTTACGGAAATCACAACTCCGCAATAGAAATGATAAAAATAAAACGGATCCGTTAAACAAGCTATTACTTATTTCATCAGAACACATCTAATTCGGTGTAATTCAAATAAAGTTTCAACAATTTATAAACAAATACAATTTGACAAAATCTAAAACAACTACAAAATTATACATTCATACTACAAGTTTCTTTGACAACTAACAATCAAACAAGTACATATGTTAACAAAATACATATACAAAAAAAATAAAAAATAATAAAATTGACATTAAATGTTAAAACTAAAAAGGATGGATTTACTTACAAAAATGATAAAATCCACAATAAATTAATCGGAGAACGGATGTTGTAACCACATACAAAAGTATAAGAAACTTGAGTAATTGTGTTAAGAAGAGGGGGAGAGTTGAGATAGGTGGTTGGTTGCCGTTTGGAAGGGGAGAGTTGGGATAAGGAAGAAGAAGGAGAAATAGAGGAAGAGAGAGTCGACAAAGTGGGTATATATTGGCTTTTACCGATGGAATCACCGATGGACACGTCCCGTCGGTGAATGTGCCACGTTACTATACGGAGATCCCAATTTGAATCCCTCGGTCATTCCGTCGGTAAAATCGTATGAAAAAAATCCACGTCATCACACCGTTGCAACTTTTCAAAAATCTATATATACCAACCGTATTGCCGACGGATTCTATGCCGTCGGTAATTATTACCGACGAAAAAGGTCTGTCGATATATACTGACAAAATTAGAGACATAATTATGTCCGTCTATAAAAATTACCGACAAAAAATTTTTGTCGTTAATTCCGTTGGTTTTCATCAATTTTCTAGTAGTGGATGTTGTTTTTAATAAAAATATACTGATAAAAACTTGATTATCACTATCAAATTTTCTCTCTCTAAAATTGGCTATACGTTAATTATTAGTTGTGATGAAAGATCATCTTTATTTTTCATGTGCTAATTAAACTTTTTTCGTGGACCCGTACGATTACAATATTGCAAATGAGAACCCATTAATGGATAATTAATCCCCAATTCTTTAAGATGATGATTCCTCAGTGTTTTGACCAAAGTACTATCGTAATGGGACATGAATGAAAATCTTGGTGCCCTACAAATTAATAAAGGCACCCAAAATTTCAGTACAAAGCCATGCATGATGATGATAAGAAAAGCTAAAAGTTTTATCTCAGAGTCTGAGTTTCTTAACCCTAAAAGTCTCAAATGAGCTGGCCCAATACTTACTGTCATAACTTTACAAAGCATATTAATTAATAAAGGAGATAATTAATATTTATGCATCATAACACGTGTATCACACCTCGAATTATAATGCCAATCATGACCCATACTATATACATAGCACCATTGCAATCATTTTTCATATGAAATTAATAAATTATTAATCCATTTACAAATTAAAGAATTCTTATTATCTCAAAATAAATTATTATTCTTGTATTATTTACATAGTAAATTTAAAAAGCTAATGCGTTAGTATTATAAAATCTTGAATGACCTAGATCCTATTATATGTATTGTTTTTAATTTAATTAAAGTTTAGTACAAAATAATAATACTTTTGTGCAAAGTTTAAAGCAAAAGAGCTTCTTTTTTATTAAATACTAACTAAAATTATTTATGATTATATAATAGAAACAATTAATAAACAAAAATCTCTAGATACAAAAGAAGAGTTAATTAATTTTTTTTTTCTTTGTAGAGTTTCTTATTAGTTTATCTAGAGCTACCATTTACGTAATAGTATTATAAAATCTTCAATGACGTCCCAGATCCTATTATATTTATTCTTTTTAATTTAATTAAAGTCTAGTACAAAATAGCAATACGTTTGTGCAAAGTTTAAAGCAAAAGAGCTTCTTTTTTTATTAAATACTAATATAAAATTATTTTTTAATATCATCCTTCAATTGAAATGATTATTTAATAGAAGCACTTAATAAACAGAAATCTAGATAGAAAAGAAGAGTTAATCAATTATTATTTTTTTTCATTGTAGAGGTTCTTATTAGTTCATCTAGAGCTACCATTTACGAAATAGTGAACATCTACTGCAAGAGTGGATTTGGCTTTCTTTTTTTTGTTTAATCATTTTGTTTTTAGTTTGTAATTAAATGTTGGTTTAAAACTGTGTCTAAGAATTTTTTTTAATTTTTTTGCCAATCATAGATTAAATAAATACTCAAAATGAGGACACTGAAAGCTCATGACTTGTCCAATCAATATATACCAAAAGAAACCTCGAAGGGTGTAGCTCAACTAATCAGGTCCTAGATTTGCTCCTTAGAGATCACTAGTTCGAGTCTCACAAATCTAAGCGCCACTAGAGGTTTACACGGTCGTTAACTTCAGGACTCGTGGGATCAGTCGAGATGCGTGTAAGTTGGTCCGCATACCCACGTTAATCAAATATATATATATACCAAAAGAAAAGGCTAGCTTAGACATTATTTATATACACATAAAATTCATTTTTATTGCAAAACTATGGCTTTTTAGTACGTCAGAAAAGGCAGCACTTCTACTTTCAGAAATAAAATTTCTTAGAATATTAATTTCTGAAAAAAGGGAAATGAAAAGATAGATATTCTCCTCCAACAAATGTGACTTTTATGAAGCTTTACAAAAAAGCCTTTTTTTTTCTTCCATAAAACATTCATCTTTATTAGTATTCTCTATCACAGGAAGATCTTCTCCCAATTATTACAGTGATTGGATGATCCATTTGCGAACAGAAACAAAGAAAGGAAAGGAAGAAAGTGAAAGAAAATGGCAGAATATTTTTCTCTGGAAGAGGACTCCATCCTTTCTCAGCCTCAATTCCTTTCCACTTCAACCAATAATATTGGGTTGCCAATATTGCGAATGAGGATATGCCACTTGTTGAAAGCATAGACATACACGTAGTTTGGT
>Ga0325404_1004418_pt1 | contig 14949 bp, 14 predicted proteins | sample PopdelMetagenome_18_FD_205664 | JGI IMG/M metagenome (GOLD analysis project Ga0325404, IMG submission 205664) | Populus deltoides microbial communities from Bellville, Georgia, United States - Xylem-Control-R1 | ecosystem: Host-associated > Plants > Phyllosphere > Stem > Wood/Secondary xylem... | reverse complement strand
TCTTATGCAAACACTCCTCTTCTTTCTCCACACACGCTAGTCTCCTCTCTCTAATCTCCAACGCCAAATCTCTCCCCCAAACCAAACAATCTCACGCCTCTGCACTCCTCAATGCCTTCCTTCCTCAAAGTATCTCTCTTTGTGCCTCTCTCATCCTCAAATACGCCACTTTTCATGACCCCACCACCTCTCTCTATCTGTTTCATCAAACTCTTCCTTTCTCTCGCTCTGCTTTCTTGTGGAACACTCTCATTCGCGCTTTGTCGGTGGCGCGCGTTAATGATGATTTTAGAACATATAATCAAATGGTTAAAATGGGTGTTAGGCTTGATGATCACACCTTTCCTTTTGTGCTGAAAGCTTGTGCCGATAGTCTGAGTGTTCAAAAAGGTAGAGAGATTCACGGGGTTGTGTTTAAACTTGGGTTTGATTCGGATGTGTTTGTAGGGAACACATTATTATTGTTTTATGGGAATTGTGGGGGTTTGAAAGATGTGAAGAGGGTGTTTGATGAAATGCTTGAAAGGGATGTCGTGTCGTGGAATTCGGTCATTGGGGTGTTTTCGGTTCATGGTTTCTATGCCGAAGCAATTCATTTATTTTGTGAAATGAATTTGAGGTCTGGGTTTAGGCCGAATATGGTTAGTGTTGTGAGTGTTTTGCCGGTTTGCGCGGGACTTGAGGATGGGGTTACGGGGAGGCAAATTCATTGTTATGTTGTGAAGACTGGCTTGGATTCTCAGGTGACTGTAGGGAATGCTTTGGTTGACGTGTATGGGAAATGCGGGTATGTGAAAGACTCGAGGCGTGTTTTTGATGAAATTTCAGAGAGAAATGGGGTTTCTTGGAATGCAATAATTACTAGTCTTGCTTATCTTGAGCGTAATCAAGATGCGTTGGAGATGTTTAGATTGATGATTGATGGAGGAGTGAAGCCGAATTCTGTCACTTTTTCCAGTATGTTGCCTGTCTTGGTTGAATTAGAACTTTTTGACTTCGGGAAGGAAATTCACGGGTTTAGTCTAAGATTTGGACTTGAATCTGATATTTTTGTTGCCAATGCTTTGATTGATATGTATGCAAAATCAGGTCGTTCACTTCAAGCATCCAATGTGTTTAACCAGATAGGTGAAAAGAATATTGTTTCGTGGAATGCCATGGTAGCTAATTTTGCTCAAAATAGGCTTGAATTAGCAGCTGTAGATTTAGTGAGGCAAATGCAAGCTGACGGTGAAATACCAAATTCTGTCACCTTCACGAATGTTCTTCCAGTGTGTGCCCGAATTGGATTCCTTCGTCCTGGAAAAGAAATCCATGCAAGGGCAATTCGCACAGGGTCGTCTGTTGATCTATTTGTGTCAAATGCTCTGACAGACATGTATGCAAAATGTGGTTGTCTAAATCTTGCTCGAAGAGTCTTTAAGATCTCCCTTAGAGATGAAGTATCTTACAACATTTTAATTATAGGCTACTCTCAAACAACTAATTGCTCAGAATCTCTTCGTTTATTCTTGGAAATGGGGATTAAGGGTATGAAGCTTGATGTAGTTTCCTATATGGGTGTCATTTCAGCGTGTGCAAATCTTGCTGCATTGAAACAAGGGAAAGAGGTTCATGGATTAGCAGTAAGAAAGCATTTGCACACGCACCTCTTTATTGCCAATGCACTTTTGGACTTCTATGTCAAATGTGGACGAATTGATCTTGCTGGTAAGGTCTTTCGTCAAATTCCAAGCAGGGACACGGCCTCTTGGAATTCTATGATTTTAGGTTACGGAATGCTGGGTGAATTGACGATTGCTATCAACCTTTTTGAAGCAATGAAGGAAGATGGGGTGGAATATGATTCAGTCTCATACATTGCGGTCTTGTCTGCTTGCAGTCATGGAGGGCTAGTTGAAGAGGGGAAGAAATATTTTGAGCATATGCAGGTCCATAATATTAAGCCAACGCAAATGCACTATGCTTGTATGGTCGATCTCCTTGGCCGGGCTGGACTTATAGAGGAAGCAGTAGAACTTATTGAAAGCTTACCCATTGAACCCGATGCCAATGTATGGGGTGCTTTGCTTGGGGCATGCCGAATACATGGGAATATTGAGTTGGCTCATTGGGCAGCTGAACATTTGTTCAAGTTGAAACCCCAGCATTCTGGATACTACTCAGTTCTTTCAAACATGTATGCAGAAGCTGGAAAATGGGACGAGGCAAACCAGGTAAGGAAACTGATGAAATCGAGAGGTGCAAAGAAAAATCCCGGTTGCAGTTGGGTTCAGATTGATAACCAGGTTCATGCTTTTGTAGCTGGAGAGAGAATGATGAATGTTGATTCAAGTCTTCTATGTGCAGATCCCTGATTCAATTATTCAATGTTTGAAAATCGAATTCCGAGGTTCATTTTACAAAAGAGTGCCCGATCTTCAAGTGGTTTAGCTCTTTCGATTTGGATGTGTTGTAAGAGAGACTTAAAACACATCTTGCACAGCTGAGGTCCCCGTCAATCCAACGATCAGACAGCATGTTCATGATATTATTTACATGGCACGACGATTCAGAAGTTTTTAATCAATCTGTCCAAGTTAGCAAGGAGCTCCTGTCATTTATAAGTCTAGCATGGTCCCAAGACTAAAAACATGTTCCGAACAAATTCCCACTGCACCAAGTTTTTGGGTTTCATTGTTCCAAAAATTTGCAATACAACATAGGTTGCATTTGGTATGGAATGCGTGCAAAAGAATTTCAGAATATTTCTACAGATTGTACGAAGAATATTGGTAAAAAATGGTTAAACAAAATCTGCCTACCACTAGATGCTATAAGCCTATGACTGGTGACAAACAACAGCAGAGCAAGAAGAGTCACCATCCACAACCCACAAACTCAATTCTTGAAGCCGCTTTTGAATCAAATCCACACCTGTGCCTGCAAACCAATAAGCCATCTTCTTCCCAGCCTCCAAAGATGATTGATTAGAAGTATCGGCATGAATCTGGATGCCAACGTTCGCCTCATCAACCCTGTGAATTCTCACACCATTCTGTTCCAACAACTTCACTAAGTAAACAAAATCTGTGTTCTCTCCTTGGAACAAAACATTACCTATTGTGACAGCAACCTGCTTCAGGAGACCAGACCAAATTTCTCGAGCAGAAGAAGAGCTCCTAACAAAGAAAAATCCCAAGCTCTTCCCAGCATAGAAATCATTAGTAGGATCAATGAACTCTTGAACTTTACTGAGAACCAACATGTTTGCATCCACTATCAAAGAATCATACCCATTTTCTAAACACTTCTTGATTACATAAGCATTCACTAAAATGTTCTTCATCAGCTCTGCACTGGAATGTTGAAATCCCATTACTTTCTGTGCTCTATGATAATTGAAAAACTGGTCAGCATCAATCACAGGATGCCCTCTTCTAGCAAGATCAAATAAAAAATCAGACCCAGGGCCAATCAATATATAGTTCCTTACATTTAGCCTCTCAAAGTGGCAAAGCATGTTCCTCGTGATTGTATCTGATGCCCCAAATATATTCACAAGCAGAACACTCTGATCTTCCTGCACAGTCCGAAGAATAGACCCAACTTCATCCAAGGTCCTTCCAACTCTTCCAGGAAGTACTTCTCTGAAGCAGTAATCGTACCATTTCAGATTGCTCAAAGGTTGCATTTCCAGTAAGTTGAAGTCAAGAGAACTTCCATCCAATAATTGGGAGTCAGGCCCAGCAGTTTTCCCATAGTTAACACCAGCATCCCTGTGAGAGACACTGAGTGCTCTCTCATGCTGAAAATTTGTATAGATGTTAAAATAACCTCTAGAGTGAATGAATTTAATGAACCAAGGAGTCCAGATTCTTTCTCCAATCCTTTTGTACCATCCATTAGTCACCTGCAAATATATTAGATTTAGAATTCATTTGAGCAAAGAGTTCAAGTAATGACAGAAAAAAAATCAGTGGACGTGAAGAAGGGGGGGCATTAGATTACCATCCCATCAAGCAATGGCTTGATACCCTTGGACTTGTGCAGATCATACCACAACCTAAACTCTTTCCAAGGTTTTGGAAAGAGAATCTGACCCCAAGTACCAACCAACTGGTACAAGAAAAGATGCGTTTCACTATCCAATTGTATTTTGTTTCCATGTTTACCTGCAATCAGCAGCCAGATAAACCAAAATCACTCTCAGAAAGGTAAAAGAATTCTTCTAAAAAAAATCAGGTCAAGGGTATGTAATGAGAATTGTTGAATTAACACAATTTTCATAAAAAGGCTCTAATAAGAGACAGAAATATTGCATATGGCACTTTCTACCAACAACAAAATTAATGCATATTGTTTTCGACGTGTCATGACAATTCCTAGACATCATAGTGGAATCAGTAAAAAACTTAGCTCGGCGATGTGGAATGAGCTAGCTTCACATATGCTTATGCAATTGCGAAACACCAAATGGAAACTTTTCAAGTTCGCATCCTATGGACATGATACATATATTTAGGCCACAAGCAAAAGATTAAAAGGATTTCAGCCAGGCAATTAACTCAAAATCCAATCCGAGATTCGATTTTAACACAGTGAAAAGCCTCGAACACTACTTCTAAAGCTAGTTTTAGCATGAGAAGCAACCTACATCCCCACAAAAACCCAATATAAAAAATCAAGAAATCTATAAACCTTTACATTGAACATGAAAACATCCAGTCTAACAAATAAAAAACCTGAAATAAGAGGAGTACCTGGGACAAACCGTGGACGCTGAAGTGAAGCACCATATATAAAAGGACTAAAATTCGACACATTGTAATAGTAATTAACAATCAAACCCCTCACAAATTTATAAAACAACGGCGAAACCTCCAAATCATCCTCAACAATAAACGAAAACTCATGATCTGAACTTGGCCACCAAGCTTCTAGCCATTGAGCTTGCAACCCAACATTATTAGTCCTATAATGCACAACTTTGTTTCCAAATTTCCAATCAAACCCATCAACAAAGTTCAAAACTTTTCGCGATTCCTCAAGTTTTTTATCAATAACGTTAAGGGATTCATTGGTGAGGGAAAAATGATCAATGTGGATGTGGAGGTGGACAGTGTCGCCACCGTAGTTGGCGGAAGAGAGGGAGTTGAGGCACCTGGAGAGTGAGTCTAGGCGGTTGAAGGCGAGAACTTTGATTAGGAGAGTGAAGTTTTGAGGGGCAAATCGGGCAATTGGGGCATTGATTGGGTTGTTACTGGAAGTAAATTCAGCGCTAGGGATGTGGTGAGTGGATTGGTATAGGGAGAAGAGGATGATGACACCAATGGAGGTGAAAATGATGGGAAGGAGTAAGCTTCTTGGTAGGCCTACCATTTTCTATGCTTTTAGGATTTGGAATTGAAGGAATAGAAGGGCATGTTGGGGTTTAGGGTTTTTCAATTTGTTCGTGTTTTGAGATGATGTTTGGAGGTGAAGAAGAGAGATGGAGATCTCAAGTCTGCAGCATGATTCAGTTTTCTATACAAGTCAGTCCAGCATGGTGCTTGGCAGTGAGAACAGGAAAGGAAGGCTGTGTTAAAGATGGATTTGAGAAGGAGTGTGAGGCCCATGAAGGTTGGATTTTGAAGGGAGGAGTTCAATTACGTGCAGTATTGGACTATTGTGGATCTGGGTTTCGAAATTTTAGCAAGAATGAACAGGCCCACATGAAGAAGATTCACATTTCACAGTGATATGTTTGTTATGTTACAAATGAATAACCCATTGGTTTCTTGTCAATGCAGCTTGGAGATTCAGAAGAATCTTTGGACTTTGGATGCCATCTTGCGAGGTAATTTTCCACAATCCTAAATTGGGTCCCGAGCGTAGGCTGCGCTCGCTGTCTTCTACTTGGATTTTTCTGTTTTTTTTTTTGACAGGATCTACTTGGATTTTCCTCGTTTTACCTCTCCTGCTTTTCTTCATTGCTCTTGATAAGGGATCCAGTATTATTAGTAAGTGATCAGCATTCAATGAACTTGGGCTGCTCTTCTTTTTCAACGAAAGCCTGCTCTTTTCCTTTCTGGTTTACTGCAGTTTTCCTTTATTTTTTTTCCTTAGAGATCATGCTCTGCCGGCTTTAATTACTAGTTGCTGGCAGAATAGTCCTAGCACCATAAAGTGTTTGTGGCTATCCAGCGAATGAGTTGGCAAATTGCCCTCATTCTGCAAGCAAAAAATTCTATGACTCTATATACCTCAACTTGGCACCAACTGTGCACGCTTAACAGATGCTCCAGTGAAAGAGACTGGTGTGGACAGCTTCTGGTCAGCTTAACAGCAAGAGAAAGGACGGTCCCTTGAGTATACTGCCTGCCTGTATGTTAAATTGCCTGTACAGAAACATCATCCTCGTCGTCTCAACAGGCCACAAGCTCTCCTTCTTTTGTTTGTTAAAACAGACCAATCCTTCCTTTTCAAGAATCAAGAGAGATACTAGGATAGCAAAGTGTCGGACCCCTCCTGAAAGTTTCAAAGTTTTCCAGGCATGACGACACGCATAAGCAGTGTAATTATATTTTTAAAAAATACTCACTTGTAAATCTTAATTATTGAAAATAGTTTTTTAAAGTATTTTTATTTAAATAAATATTAAATTTATCTCTCTCAGTTTTTTTTATTTAAACATTTTCATATATAAAAACCACTAAAAAAAACATGCAATTTGATGTTTTTTTTAAAAAAACAAAGACATTTAAACTATAATATCAAATATCATCAACCAGTAAATGAATTTTCTTATAGGTCACAAGGAAGAAAGTTTAATATCTAGAATGAACTATTTAAAGTTTTTAATGTGTTTTGTAATATATTGTATAATATTTTTTTAAAAGTTTTTTATTTAAAAATATATTAAAATAAAATTTTTTATTTTGTTTTAGTTTTTAATTTAACACATTAAAAATATTAATATATATAAAATATTAATTTGATATTTTTTAAAAATAAATACAATAAAAATTACCGCACTTATATACTAAAAGAGTGCTTGGCAGTTTGATAACAATTGTTTTTTAAATAATTTTTCGTGCTGAAATGTATGTTAATGATTTTTTTTATTTTTTATAAAATTATTTTTGATATTAGCATATTAAAATGATCGAAAACATAAAAATCATATTAAATTTTAACAAAAAAATAAATTTTTTAAGAATATAGTTTGCACTGCATTCTAGAACGTATTATAAAAAAAAATAATAGTGGTTTTGGTATTTTTAGATAATTTCAACCTCAAAAAAAGAACAATATTGATTGTTTTTATTTGATATCATGTTTTTATTTAAAATATTTTTTATATTTTAATATATTAATATTAAAAAAAATTAAAATTAAAAAATATTTTTAAAAATAAATTAATAAACAACTTTAACACTAACAAAACAATACATTAGAATTCGTTATCAAGCCAACTGGTACTTATTTGAAAAAAAGTAAAATAAAATATAAAAAATAAGTAACAAAGTCATAAGGGCGGCCTTTTCTTTTCCCTTTCCTTTTTTTACTTCTTGTTTGCTTTCCTTTTTAAAAAGTGAAGCCTACCCACCTTGCATCTTCCATTTAAATTCATAGAAAAAGTATCATTCTGTCTCTCTGTGAATGAACAGTCGAATTCTCTCTCAAAAAAAAAATTTCAATCTTGGCTAGTTTAAGTTTCATCTGATCTAAGAATCTCAAAAACCCATCTCTCACCTCTCATTTATTTGCTGTATTTAAGTATTTTCATGATCTGTAAGTCCCCAAGTTTCTCCCTTCTTGTCTCCATTTTAGCTTTTCTTTAACCCCAAAAGATATTAGAGAGCTAGGGTTTCATTTTCATGTTTCTCTAGCTCTTTACTTTGACTTCTTAGCAGTACTATTGTGTATGCTTTGTTGTTTCAGTCTTTGCCTTTTGCTTATGTGTGTTTTCTCTGATTATGATGTGATTAACCTTTTTTAGGAACTTTTTTGGTATTTGTTTATAGTTGTTTCTGCTGTTTTTGATCGCCGTCAAAGCTTATAATAGTTAAAGGTTTTCCTTTTGATTTCGTGGATGATTGTAGAAAATATTTTTTTGATCTTTAGCTTCTTGCCATTTTTTATGTCATCTCAGCTCTTTTTGTTGACTGTAACTGCCTGTTTGATTGCTGAGAAAAACTCAGGAAAATTAGGAGAAAAATTAACATGAGAATTTCTTTCTTTCCTTCTTTTTTGAAGTTTTGATTCTCTTACTAATGAAAGATTAAAAATCCTTTTTTTTTAAGCAAGTAAAAAGGGTTACTTTTTTTTCCCCCTCTGACTAGTTACTTGACTGGATTAATTTCGGTAGGTTAACGCTGACCTGCATTTCGCTTTTTTTTTTGTTGAGAAATGCTTTTATATTGATTATCCAATTAATCCATTTCTGTTAATATTACCTATTTGGTTGTCAAACAGGGTAGTCATATTGAGACAATGACCAGGGTAACCCGTGATTTTGGAGATACTATGCAAAAAGATGCTGTCCCAGCTGTATCAGCTGATGTTGCATTTGCTTCTAGTCGGTTTCCTAATTACAAAATTGGAGCTAACAATCAGATTGTGGATGCAAAAGATAGCCCAAAAGTATTGTCCATGAAGGAGGTTGTGGCACGCGAGACTGCTTTACTTTTGGAACAGCAGAAACGCCTCTCTGTCCGTGACCTTGCCAATAAATTTGAAAAGGGATTGGCTGCTGCTGCCAAGTTGTCAGAAGAGGTTAAGTTTCTTTTAAGTTGTATTTAACATTTTGTTTTGTTTCTGGAAGCTTGATTTGTTTTGCTTTAGATGGATTGTCTAATTTTTGAATAACTTGACCTCCTCAATTGTCTGTTACTTTACCCTTTTGGTTGCAGAGAAATTTAAGTTTGGTTAGGGAAATAGTTTTCAAACTTATTCTTCATGTTATTTTTCAACCATCCAATTGGAAGTAATAAATTCAGCTGACCGATTACATGGTTTTGTCTACTTCTTTTTTTCTTGTCAATTGAGTGGAGCATCAATTAATTGTGGAAAAAAGTTGGAAGTCGGTTGTTTGTTTCTCCATTTCTCAAGCTTTAAAACTTTGGATTTATTAATTTGCTAAAGAGAATGGATGATATAAGAAATCAAATTATAAGCTATTCAACTTTTGATTACAGGCTAGGCTCAGAGAGGCAGCTTCATTAGAGAAACATGTTCTATTGAAGAAGCTTAGGGATGCGCTAGAATCATTAAAAGGACGAGTGGCAGGTAGAAACAAGGATGATGTGGAAGAGGCTATTGCCATGGTTGGTCTTACTTCACTGCTGCTTTTATCAAATTTCCCATCCAAAAATTTTGATTTCATGTGTAACTTAATGAATTGGTTCTGCTGCCATTGAGTACTTAAAGATTTATGTGGAAGATAAATTATGGTCAATTCTTCTAGGTGGAAGCATTGGCAGTTCAGCTGACTCATAGGGAAGGAGAGTTGATTCAAGAAAAAGCAGAAGTAAAGAAGCTAGCAAATTTCCTCAAGCAGGTAATCTAGTCTTTGATGAAATTTAACAAATTTTTCTTAAGCTAGCAAATTCCATTCAGCAAGTTTTCTTATATATATATATATATATTTTAATTTGAGAATCTGAGTTACCAATAAGCATTTTTCTGCCTCATCATCTAGTGTTTGTATCCTTTTTTAGGCTTCAGAGGATGCCAAGAAACTTGTCGATGGGGAAAGAGCTTATGCTCGTGCTGAAATTGAGAGTGCGAGAGCAGCAGTCCAGAGGGTGGAAGAAGCGATTCAGGAACATGAACGAATGTCTCGAGCTTCTGGAAAGCAGGTTTATACTAATTATTAGTTATTACAGCTTCAATGGGAGTTTGGCCCTTTGCTAAGGTTATAAATTTTAAAAAGATCTTGTTTTATGTGGATATTAGATTAGATATCCTCTTTATTGCTTTTCATTTTTCAATACTTGCAGTTAGCTATGAGTTGGTACTTTTCTGCTTTTGAAATTGACAAGGACAGTCTGACATGCTTTTCTTGTTCTTTTTATGCTCCTTTTGTGTTTGAATCCTGTTAAGTTTGTAGTTTGTGCATTATTTTGCTGCATTTTTTTTTCTTTTTTCATCTTATTCTTTACAAAAAAAATTTGTGTGGCATATTAGGACTTGGAAGAATTAATGAAGGAGGTTCAAGAGGCTAGAAGGATCAAAATGTTGCATCAGCCAAGTAAGGTGTGTGCTGGATCTTTGGTGAAAATTTTACTTCCCACCAGACGTTCTAGTTACAAAACTAGTTTGTTTCACTTTTCTATGAAATATGGTGAGGTTCTTGTAACATATTTGGGGCTCATGACTGTCCTTTTCAGGGTTTTTATCTATTTCTCTAAGCCTATTATGTGTTTTAACTGCATTTCAAACTAGAACTCGACAATCATAATTCTAAAGTTGCTTTCAGATGCATGTATTTATCCTTTTTGAGGACCAAGTTAAGTCAGAACTGATAATGATCGTTGAAAATATAGTTTGCTTCTACAATGAAAATTATACTTCAGACTTTTTGAATGGGCACCGGTCAAAGTTATGAGTTGTAGGTTATCAGAAATTTCAAAATTCAAGGGAAATTGAGTTTCTAGGATAGTGATTTTTCACTCCTCTGCAATGCTTGTGGTGACTGATAGCTTTATGAACTTTCAAATCTGGAGACACAAATTCATTTATTGATCACAAGTGAATTGAACATATAATTGTAGGTCATGGACATGGAACATGAGATACGAGCATTGAGGATTCAACTTGCTGAGAAGTCTAAACGTTCTCTGCTGCTTCAAAAGGAGGTATTTTTATTGCTTGTAAAGATATTATGTGCTGGTCGTAAATAGCTTTTGTAACTTCTCTGTAATTCTCATTTTAACTGCATGTTGTGAAGATGCTTAGTTGTTACTGCTTTTCCACCATTATCCAATCTTAGAATTTTCATTTATCATTTGACTTGTACGGTTGCTTCTCCCTGATTGTTATTTTAGTCCTCACTTTCCAACCCGGTGTTGAGTTCTTTGGTTTCAGAATGTTGTTTAAAATCTTCAAGCAAGTCAAAATATGCAAAACTTTCGAGCAATAAGTTTAAGTTGATTGTTTTTGTAATTCAAAATTGAAGTCTTTGAATGGTTTAAGATCTGGTTTAGGCTTTAATTAACGTGATATGCTTTTGTCAGAGTGACTCAATGGTTAAGAGGAAATTCTTTATGCATGCTTCCTTCTAAAAATGTTTCCTGTGAGATCTTCAATTATGATCTCTTGCTTTTGACATGCAATTCTAATGTCCATCATTTTGTTGTTCATTTATACTGAACTTGCTGAATAATATATCAGAGAATTGACTTCTTAAATACACCCCCCAACCTGATTTTTCTCAGCTGGCAAGGAGCAGGCGAGCAGAGCAGAGCATATTTCAATTATTTGAATTGGATGGCACTGAAGCTTTAGGTTCGTGTTTGCGGATCAATCCTTGCTCTGATAATGCTCCAGAACTTTCAAAATGTTCCATTCAGTGGTATCGTCTATCATCTGATGGTGGAAAAAAGGAGCTTATATCAGGTTTCTATCTGCAATCATGTTTCTCTTCGGGATGCTTTGAACAATTGAACAAAACACAGTAGATGTTTTATGGTTGGTTCTGTGTTATTAGAGGATAGCATTTCATTCTTGCTTAGTGTCTTTAAGTTATTTAGTTTCTGTCTTGTAGATTTGATCTAGCCACTGTCAACCCTTTGTGAGATGATTGTCATTTTGTGAACCAAACAGTTGCTATGAAGCATGAAACCTGTTAGTACATGATTCTGTCACCTTTTTTGTTAAGCAAGCAACTTGTTGGATGCAATGCTGCTTGTTCTCCAACATTCAACTATCAACAGAGCATTTTTTATTGAGGATATGAGCGGGATGTGAAATCCAATAGATTGATTGAGATTTCAGTATCTTGATATATGAAGGTTGGATTGGCTGAATCGAGGACCTGTGTTATCTAGCAAGGCTAGAATAGAATATGGGATGAGTTATGTGAAAATGGGTACTTGCCCTGCAAGTTTAGATGAATTGACAGAAAATTAAATAGTTAACAAGTTAGACACTTTGATTTTGATTTTTGGGAATATCTATGGAGTTAGAGGGTTAAATGAAAATGGATTTTGCTAGTGAGTATTTGTGGGATTCATGAAGAGAATAGCATATTTTGGGTTGTTTATGATTTATGCTTAGTTACCATAAATGCTGGATGAAAGAGACTATTGACAACTTTCATTAATTTTACTCTCTACAGGAGCTACCAAACCAGTTTATGCTCTAGAGCCTTTTGATGTTGGACGAGTCCTGCAAGCTGAAATTATTTCTGATGGCCAACAATTTTCTTTGAGCACTACTTGTCCCATTGATCCTGGTCTGTATTTGATCTGCTTCTCTAATTTGGTTCTTGGTTTCCAATTTTTATGGATCCAGCTCAACAAAGCTTTGATCCCAAACTAGTTGGACAGATTACAGAATCATTTTTCATGACTGTTCTCAATTTCCATTAGTATATGGAACTTGATAATTAAAATTATGTGGTTCACATGTCTGTACTTGAAGTTATGAACCATGCGATTTAGAAAGATAATTGGCTGATGTGATTTTGTGAACAGCTGCTGGTCTGGGAAGTTATGTGGAGGCACTTGTGCGAAAACATGATGTTGAATTCAATGTAAGTTGTGCTAAAACTGGTTTAACATTTCTCTTCTTTTTTTTTGGTATCTAAACATGTCAAGTTCAATATTTTGGAATTGTTATCTGAACACTGCATATTGTGCATCTTAACAATGGCCATTTCAGTGATTTCTGTTACCCTTCTAAATTGAAGGGTGGGTTGTGGGTCAAGTTCTGGCCAGGCTGACCAATGGTGTTAGTCACTGGTTTAAATTGAACTCAGACCAACATCAAGTCTCCACGGATGCCTCATGAAGTATAGACAAAAGTGCATGTGCATGTGGTAATTGGATATTTTCTTTTTGTTCATTCTTGAATCTTGAGGGCTTGCTGATGTTTTCATTCTAATGCTCTTACTGCAATATGTTAGTGAAAAGGTAATGATATTTGGCTATTTGCAACTTAGCGCAATGTAGGTTCTTTGACTCTCATGGCCTTAAGAGAGTGTGCATACACGTACTGAAAATAGGAAAGATGTATATTAGAGATTCTGAGGTTATGACTTTGAGGACACAACCCTAGTTTATAGGAATAATCACAATGAGTGATGAGTAGTTGTGTACCTGATTCTGCTTCCTTCATTGAGTTGAAGGGGTATTTTCTTAACCATTGTAACCATCAAGGTGGCATTTACACTCCCATAGTCTCATTGCTTTTCCTTGAGCATGGAAACATACATGCATTCTAGTCTCTGCCCAGTGTTTCTTGTTATTGCTAAAAATGCTTTTCTTTTTGAGATTAGCAATGAACTGATACAGGCAATACTCAAACTTGAGAATTTACCCTCTTGTTTTGCAAATGCCATTGAGCTGGAAGCTCATGGATCGAGGGCATCATAGTAATAACTCTTCAAGGATAACATGTTGAAGTTTACATTCATCTTGGTGGAAGTTGATGGAATTTATAGAGGGTGTTTAGCTTAATGTTGTCTCATTGTGGTATGGGGCCAAATAAAAAAGTATAAGGATGCTATTATTCACCATTTAATTTTGTTTACTTTACAGGTTATTGTTACCCAGACGAATGGGGTAGATCATCCATCAGAATCTATTCATGTGCTTCATGTCGGAAAGATGAGGATAAAGCTTCGGAAAGGGAAGTCGACAAATGCTAAAGAGTACTACTCTACTTCAATGCAGGTATGATGAGCTGTTTAATATTTTCCTTTCTCAGATATCACAGATAAGATGGTTTTGTGTTTATGAAGGTCCATACCCTTCACTTTTTTTTTACTTTTATTCTCTTTTGATTGCAAAATATTTTGGTCTGTCCTTTCAGCACACAGACACAAACACACACACCCCTCTTATGTGCCTACAAAGTTGTCAACGGTTCTTTTATTGGACATTAGTGTCTTATTTTGGTTTTATCAATAAAGGACCCTTTCGGGTCAGCCATTTCTCACACTCGTATGCTTTTAGCTGTGTGGAGTTAGAGGAGGTGGGAATGCTGCAGCTCAAGCATTGTTTTGGCAAGCAAAGAAAGGGCTTTCCTTCGTATTAGCATTTGAATCTGCAAGAGAGAGGAATGCAGCCATTATGCTTGCAAGAAGGTTTGCTTTTGATTGCAATGTAAGTGCGTCTCAAAATCTGTCCATAAATCCTTGTATTAAAGTTTTATACATTAGCGTGATTGATCTTTTTGTCTCGTCCATAAATGAAATAACCCTTTTTGTTTTTGCTAATCATTGGAATGCCAGATTATGCTTGCCGGACCAGATGACAGAGCTCGTTTAGGATCTTAAACCAACCTCCATTAGTCTTCTGTTTCACTAATTGTAATTAAGTTGAGTTTGCACATGTACCGTAGGTTTGTAATAGTAGGATTTGGCATGCATGGTTGTGTTATGGGCTTCCACCACCATTCTTTTTTCTTTTTCATTCGTAAATTTTTCGAAGGCATTGTTTTTTTTATTTTGCCTTTTTATAGTGTAGCAAACCAACCCCCCACCCCCCCTCCCGCAATGGAGATGGATTGCAGCCGTCTCAAATCTCTTAAAACATAACTGCAGGTGTTGAGTGGTTTTTGTATGATGGCTGCACAATTGGTTATTGTTTTAAGAGATGTGTGCTATATTTCTTCCAGAAGCCTAATCCTCAGTCTAATATGCTATTTAAAGTTTTAAACTGTGCAAGCTGCATGTAATATGTTTTGGATTGTTACAATATGATGATGCTTTCATGTAATTGAACAAGCAATATCTTCATGAAGACATCCATCCATCCA
>Ga0325404_1004414_pt1 | contig 14956 bp, 11 predicted proteins | sample PopdelMetagenome_18_FD_205664 | JGI IMG/M metagenome (GOLD analysis project Ga0325404, IMG submission 205664) | Populus deltoides microbial communities from Bellville, Georgia, United States - Xylem-Control-R1 | ecosystem: Host-associated > Plants > Phyllosphere > Stem > Wood/Secondary xylem... | reverse complement strand
AAAGCCTTATTTTATAATGTAATAATTTGAAACATGAAATATTTATTCTTCTTTAATGGTCAGCCCTTGTTATTGTGTTGTGTGTGCTGTAAGATTGCAATTCAAGATTTTGTGACAGGGTTACATAAAAAAAAAAAATTTACGGTTTCACCGACGAGTATACCGATGGACTATAACCCGTCGGTATGTCACAAAGAGTTGAAAAACATTTACGGGATTGTGCCACTTTCACCGATGGCTTTACCGACAGACAAGAACCCGTCGGTATTTCATAGAGAGTTGCAAAAAAATTACGGGATTGTGCCACAATCACTGACGGCTTTACCGACGGCATCATCGACAGAATGACGCACATCGCGAAGCGCACACATGTCTGACATATGTCCGTCTGCACAAATATCGACGGCTTTAACATATTGAATAAAATGTTGTGTTGATGATGATGAGTTGGGTTGAGATCCAGAATGATTGGATCGGGATGTGAAATAAAATTGGAAGTGTAATATGATTTTGTCGATAATTTGGGACTCCTCAGTATAGGGGAGACTCTGTCGAATTTTTTTTTTAAAATAACCGAAGTTAATTATGTAATAATTCGTATAAATTTGTGTAGATGCGTAGAATGAAATCTACAGCATGTCATCAGAAGACGGTTGAAGTTAGTTCTTCTAGCAGCGAGGAGGACGGATCCGTAGGTGTTGATCACGACGAGAAATCTACGCCAACTTGTGATGCTGTCTCTTCTAGCGTGGTTTCACAGCGCAGAAGCGGTGTGCCTTCACAGCGGGGTCAATTCACCCGCAAATACCAGGCACAATGAAAGGATAACCTCTCAATGTAAGTTTGTTTAGGTTTTAGTTTTTTTTATATACTTATAACATAATTTATGAACAACTAATTAATATTAATACTTTTATTTAATTTCAGGTTCACAAACATTGAAGCTGCAAGGACTATAACATTGACGTTTAAATCATCGATGGAGATTTCATTGTTTCAATAGAGCCAGGTTTCCAGACATCCTGAGTGGAAACCTAATATCGATGCATAGTTTATGCAATTTCAGGTCAGTGTTAATTTTTAATTTCCAGTTTATTTTTAATAAGTAATTTTTATAATTTTATATCTTGTACTATTTTTATTTTATATGAATTATTTATACACATAGAACAAATTTGAGTGGGATAGGGCGGACAACAATTTTGTGAGGAGGGTTTAGGAGAATCACGCGACAACTAGGTAACATCGAAAATAATATATATATATATTTTTTATAATTTTATGTTTTAAATTCTAATTTGTTACTATGGAAGTAGGTTGCGTGATTTTTGGTATCATACCAAAAAAAAATCAAAAAGACATGCGAGGGATAACGGTCTTGAAGGATGGAATGAGGTGGTGGTTTGGCAAGAATTTAAACTGCCATTCATCTCGGGGGAAATATGGACGGCATATATTGAGCATGTGACCTCAGAGCGGTTCTCACGGCGCTCACAGTCCGGCGCTGACAACCGGAACTGGTAAATTCATGGTTCGGTGACCACGCACACTGGCGAATCTGTCCCATTCAGTGCACATGCAAAGCGGATGGTAAGATTAATTTTAATGAAATATATCATTAATTAATTTGTCATTCCTTATAATATATTTAACTTTCAACCTATTTTTTCGTTACAGGCTGCGTCTCTTAGACGTGAACCGAGTCCAATGTAGCTGTTTGTAGAGACGCATGTGCGGAGTTAAGACCGCCAAAAGGGGGTGCAACAGACAACCGTGCTCAGCACTTCATGGTATGTTCGTTCATTCATTTTATTTTGTAAGTTATTATTTTCTTGAATTGCATCTTGAATTGCATTTGATGATTTTTTTACTGACGGAATTTTCAGGAGACCTATAATAGCTGGTTGAGGGAGAGATATGGGGACAATCCGTCGACCCATCCAGATTTTGATCCAGATTTGTGGATGGAGGCGGGATCATCTGGTGGACACGATAAAAATTGGGTCTACGGGCTCTCCAATACTACGGCTGAAAACTTGCGTTCGGCTCGTAGTGTCTCAACTGTTGGAAGCTCTTCATCAGTATCGAACACCTAGTCTGAGGAGTTCATTGCGTTGAAACAACAATATCAACAACTCTCGACGAATTATGATGAGCTCCGTCAAATAGTTATGGAGATGAGATCAAAGATGGGTGACGATACTTGTGCAGCTTCTTTTTGGCCGTATGATCCCGGGAACAACCAGCCTCCTCCTCCTCCTCTAGCTCCGCCGCTATTCTAGTTTAATTTTGTTTTTTAAACACATTAAATTTGTAAAGAATATTATTTAACATTACTTTTATATTTTTAATGTTTAATCCATTTTTATTTGTTTATTAAGGTTTTTTACTATTAATAAATTATTATTTTTTATATATTTTAAATACATACCGACGGCTTTATCGACGGATAATTTCTTTCGGTATTTCACATAGAGTTGCCAAACAATTATCAGCCATGCCATAATTACTGACGGATAGATTCCGTCGGTGATTAAATACAGACGGATTTACCGACAGATAATATCCGTCGGTATTTCACAGAGGGTTGGCAAACAATTACCAGCCATGCCATAATTACCGACGGATATGCCGTCGGTAATTACCGTTGAAATTGCAGACGGATTTAGTCCGCCGGTAATGTTCCTGGGGAAACGTTTTTTTTGGCGCGCGCGTATCCGTTTGTAAGACCGTCGGTGTTCCGTCGGTGGGTTTTTTTTATTTGTGACAGACTTAGCGACGAAAATGAGAGTTACCGATGACTGGTATACCAACGGACGTGTTCTATCCTTGAGGCCGTAGGTAATTATTTCATCGACAGATTTCATTCCTGTCACCGACGGAATTAGTCCGTCGGTAAAACTGTTTAATGGTGTAGTGGATGTTTGTCAAATCATGAAGCTTGAACAATTCCTTTACAGGAGGAGATCTAGGTCTTACTAAGGTTTTAAACATAGTTTTGAAACCCGGCCCGACCCGACGGGTCAATTCAGGACTGGAACTAGGTCGGGTTGAAAAAAAATAGGAAAAGTCATGACCCGGTGTGACATAGCCGACCTGACAAAACCCGATTGCAACTAGTTGACTTTGTTTTTTTGTTGCTAAAACGACGCTGTTTTGAATTTTTTTAAAATAGGAATTGACCCTTTCAAAACCCGGAACCCTGGTCTTGGACTTGACCAGGTTTAAAAACTATGGTTTTAAGAGTTTTTTTTAAAATAAAAGTAGAGTTTTTTTTTTCTAATATTCTATAAGGATTAACTAGGGGAATGTCTGTGAGTGGGATCTTAGAATCTTCATGTAGATGATGGATTTCGTAGAAATAATCTAACTTAAAGGCTGAGCTAGATCTTAGAGATAGAGTTGAAAAAGTTCGAGATAAATAATCGAGCTAACGGAAACCATTTTCTCATTACTAACCAAACACACCTTACCACGCCATCCAACAAAAGACAAGATAATTTCCACGTGCTAAATTAACACTCAACCTTACCTCCCAGTCAACAATGTTCCACGTGTCAAAATACTACTTTTCCTAAACTTCTTTATATCATAATCATCATACAAGTCGTTTTCCCGATCTGTCCTTCGAGATCCTTGAATCCTCACGTGGTAATTTCTGTAAATCCTGTACTGATTCTTTCATCATTTAGTATTTTCCTTCTTCTAAATGTGAAACCCTCGAAGGCCCTATCCTCGGATCACCTAACACACCCTAAATTTCCTATAAATCGTGCCTAACTTTATCAATTTTCGATCTTAAATCTGCGATCAATTCAATCTCCAATTTCTCCATTTCTCTTCCTCTGTTATTAAATTCGATCTCTTGTTCCTTCTATTATTTTACCTCTCCATCGATCGAACCTTTTTTTACCCCTTGCCGTGTTCTAGATTCATTTCTAGGGTTAGGGTTTCTTGGACTCTCTTTAATTTCAAAGGTGGGTTTTGTTCGATCTTTAAATTTAAGCTTGTATATTTGTATTTCTTTTCCTAAATTTATCTGGGTCACTTGAATTTTTCGGTTTTTTTTTTTTTTAATTTTGAAACTTTGCGCCTCTTAGAATCTCTTAATTTCTATCGGTTTTTTGTTCGATTCAACTTGGTTCATATCTGTCCCTTGTTTGGATTTTTTTCGTTTGTAAATTAATGCTATTCCGATACTAGAAAATTAGGGATCTATAATTTTTTATTTGTGAATTAGGATTTTTGGAAATTTTGATTTGTTTTTCAAATTCATCAATCACGTGACATTATCTACTGCTCAAAGACCAATTTTTACGGTAAGATCAAACTTCTCAAGCTTATTCAATGTTGATTACTTTTTAAGTAATAAATTTAATCATAAACGGTTTTGTTGATCTGTTATTTTTTTTCTAATAAAATAAAAGAAAACGAAAGACGGCAAGGCACCCAACATAATTAATTAATTATAAAAGGAATTTATGGGGTGTGAGAAAAAAATGGTGGATTAATATTTAGAAATGAAGTTTGTATAGTGAACTCTTAATGGCTACATATTTAGGGTATAGGTTGACCATTTTTATTAGTACTGTGGATACTAAAATTCCCAAATGCATAAAAGCATCCAACTGCTACTGGTATCCCTTTGGTTGACCATTTTTATTAGTATTTTGGATACCAAAATTCGCAAATGCACAAAATTCTTCGACTGCTAGTGCCGTCCCTTTCTTAATTTGGTTTTTTTCCACTGAGCCCCTTCTTGTCTGTTATGTCATAGGAATCTTACCTTTCTACCCTGAACTTTTCAGAAATGTAATAGAAAGTAGTAAGAAAATTATCCCTTCTAGGCTGCTTATGTCATAATCAGGGGATTCTCGTTGCTAAGAAACCATTTTGCTGCATGGTAGTTTATTGAAAGCACTTGTTTCTTTGAATCTTTGCTTTGTTTCTACGTGTTGCTAATATGATAAAAGATAATTCTGATATGCAGCCAAAATTAAAATGATTCAGAAACGTGCTTTTGCTGATGATAATTCATATGAGGTTGCTTGTAAGCACCCCAGGCAAATGGAGCATATTGATCAGTTTGCTCCTATATTTCCACTTGACAATGCTCACCAGAAACATCTAGTTTCAGGTAATGGACTGTTGGTAGTGTCTGTCACTTATGAGTATTCTTTGTACTCGGAACCTTCTTACAATGCGGACTGTGGAGTAAATTACTTTTGAGTCTCTTTCCCTATTCTTCTAGCCTGCCCAATCTGATGATTTGATACTGAAAAAAACCTTATGGATGAAATTCTTGCTTTTATAGGATGCAGATTTTGGATAATCAATCATTATACCATTGACTTTATAAGAGTCTATTGGTGGATTTTTCATGATGACTGCTGTTATATGCTTGCTATGGTTCTGATAATTCTGGGCAACAAATTCATTCTGGACCTTATCTGTCATATTTTTTGCATATGAGAAGTCTACAAATTTACAAATTCGCTGGAAGATGCTTACATTCTAGTTTTACAGATCATATAGGGATTAAAAAATTCATTTTTGTGTTTGTTAAATCACTTTCATGTGTTCCCATAATCACATGCCATATTTTATTCTTTCATGGAGTTTCCTAGTTTATATATCTGACTTGCTTTCAACATGATGATGAAGGTGATGACACTTACAGAGAGTGTCAAGATGTAGGGAGGTCTGCAAGTGACTTGGTCACTGAATATTCACATGGAACCAGCAAGGAGTTTGAAACTGGTGACAATGGTTGTTTTCCGCAGTTTTTGTGGATCAGCAATGGGATTCTTGAAGCAGATAATTTATCATTCTTCCCAGAATATTTTGACGATGGCCACCAGCTTAGGCCTTTACTTGACCCTGATGAGGCCTGCTCATCTCTTGATTATCCTTTTCGGAAGTCGGTTTCAATTGGACCAGAGCATCAAGCTAATGTTCCGGAGTGGGGCTCACAGGGTTCAAGCACCTCCCTGAACCAGCTAGATGAGTCTAACCTTCAAGTTGCACATGCACAGTCATCTAGCCCAGGTGTTATAATTGATGGTTGTTATGAGGAGAATCTGATGGGCACTTGTGTCCTTCCCATGCCTGAACTGGAAGTACCTGCAAATTATTGTTATGAAGCCACCAAAGGTGACTGTGGGTGCCCCGATGCAGGTTCTATCAGATGCATAAAACAACATGTCTCAGAAGCTAGGCTGAAACTTAGGGAAAACCTTGGGGAAGAGATATTTGAGGGGTTGGGGTTCTGTGATATGGGAGAAGTGGTTGCAAATAAATGGACTGTTGAGGAAGAGCAAATCTTCCATGAGGTTGTCTTATCTAATCCTGTATCGTTAGGCAGAAACTTTTGGGACAATCTGTCGGTGACATTTCCTTCCCGAACAACAAAAGACCTTGTCAATTATTATTTCAATGTATTCATGCTCCGGAAACGTGCTGAGCAGAACAGGTTTGACCCACTAAATATTGATAGTGATGATGATGAATGGCAAGGAATTGAGGGTGAAACAATAGAGAACGATGAGAATTCTGCAGTGGAATCCCTGGCTGGTCAAGATTCCTCCACTTATTGTCAAGAGGACCATACAGAGAATTGCAATGAATATGTTGAGGATGAGGATGAAGTTGTTGCTTCTCAAGATGGTGTTGATAATGTTGTCCATAAAGTTGCAACTGATGAGGAGTATGAGGGGGATGTAGATGATTTTTCAGGAGCACAAGTTGGGATTTATCATGGTGATCGTGCTGGTGATCTTGAACATAAACATTTCAGTCAAATTTCTGGGAATAATGCAGATGATTTCGATGTTCAAGATGATTCATGCACATCATATGAGCATCATCAAGACAGCATTGATTGTTGTGGTCCACTTGATATAGGAGCTGATGGGAGACACTCTAGTTAAGTGTGATAATTTCACAGTAAATATTCTTGAAGGTTTGAGAGGAAGATTTCAGGGATCTGTTTGGTTTCCCTGCTGTTGTTCTGCAAGACTGAATATTATTATGGAAAGTCAAGGAATTAATATGATTACTCATGGAAGCTTGGAGAAGCTGATGCCTGGTATCCAATGTTGATTACTGGGAAGCAGTGGTTGTACTATACATCTTTCCAAATTGAAGTTGGCATCAGTTTTAAAGGATCTGATAGTGCCAGAGGTTCCTCGGCAGACCTTTCAAGGCTCGCTTGGTGGCCTAATTAAGAACAATTTCAGATTGACAGTAATGGCAATACTACTGCAAAATCCTGTTTTGCTTGCAAAATTTTGAGGATGTAGGTGGAAAGCATTTTGCAAGACGCAAGTAGTTTATAAAAGGTGATTAATTTTTCATGGTTGGGCCAAAGGGACGCTCGGTAATTTGCATAGCTGTGGGTGCGCAATTTGCTTAGCATGACCTGAATCCTGTTTCTTTTTATTTTCAGCTGGATCAGTGTCATGGTAACAATCTTGCTGTTTGATCACCCCATTGTTGGAAAGACCCTGGGTTCACCATCTGAAAGGAATGGTGTCTAAAAAAAGGCTTTTCATCTCTTCTGTTGGTTCCCCCCGCCTCTTGACATGATAATTACTTGCTGCCAATATTCCTAGCGATGGTTTTTGTGTCATTAGTGTAACTGCCAGTGTTAATTGTGTTTCTAGGCCCACCATTAATTTTGTAGATGGTTTAGCTTAGCTTCGAATGAGAGAACTCCATACCATTGTAACGATATTTGTGACAATAAGATTCAGTACTATTCCTTTTTTCCCCGACCAGCAGCTGAAATCTCCCTCTGTCTGTGGGTGTGCCCGCTCATGTGTATTTCTGTTTATTTTGTCGTCGCTCAAAATAATTCGCCACCAGAAGCTGTGAATGATTGTGCAAATGCAATTTCTTCAAATTGGAGGTTATAATGCTAGTTTTCCTGCAACTTGGTCTTGAATGAAAAAGTGCGTGCTGTTTTCGCAGCATCTGTGGCTCTCAAGTGTATTTTTAGATCAGGTATTTCTCAACCACCATAGAATTCTATGGTAATATTTTGAATGTATATGGTATTGTGGTTGTAATTTTAAAAAATTTATTTAATAAAAATTGTAGGTTTGTTTTAAAGTTTGTTGTGATTAAAAAAAAATATATTTTTTTGTGTTTTGTTAATATGTTTTTTGTATGACGTTTGATTGTAAAATTACTTAAAAGAATATATATATATATATATATATATATAAAATGGCAAAACATTGTTGTTTTATAATTACGATTATATAACGAAATGAATAATCCTTATACATTATTAAAAGTTTTTTATTTTTTCATTGTACTATCAAACTATTTACAATTCCATCGCGTACAAAATTCATATGTGAAGGCCTCTGCGATCCTTGAATAGGTGAGTGAGGTACAATATCAGGTAAAAAGTCATATGGAATGAAATTGGAATTGCAATCATACTAAAAAAAAACCTCATCATCTTGCGATTTCCTAATATAATTATATAGTGCCATTGATGCAACTACAATCTCAACTTGTATTTTATATAGATAAGCAGACATCTTTTGCAAAATTCCCCACCTCTGTTTCCATACCCCAAAAGAATGTTCTATTATGTTACGTAGTGATGAGTGTGCATGATTAAACACTTCTTCCCGCCCGCTTGGTTGTCCACGATGCCTAAATTATTGTAAGTGATACCTCTTGCCTTTACAGGGATCAAAATACCTAAACTCATTGAGATATCCAGCATCAACCAAATAGTATTTCCCTGCAAATAAGAACAACATGCTAATTTTTTACAAAAAAAAAATAAAATTATATGCCTTCATCTACCGAGTCTTCAATTTATTTCAAACCACAACCTTCTGGTGTTTTGTAAATTTTATACTGCTATTGTCAATAGTCTCAAGAAAAATATGCGTATTGTGTGCACTGTCTTTCCATCCTGCCCACACAAACATGAATTGCATGTTGAAACTATAAGTAGCCATGACATTTTATGTTGGTACACCTTTTCTTCCAATAAATAGAATTTGATTATCGAATGATATGCAAGCACGAACATGTGTGCCATTAATTACACCGACACAATTCTACAGGACAAAAAAAAAAGTAATCATAATCATTAATAAAATATTTCATATTCATTTAAACAACTTAGTTAAAAAGAAATTAATCTTACCTTGAAATGTGACATATATCTTGGATTCCTTGCAATTTTTTTTGGTGTGCTCGTAAATTATGGATCTAGTAGTTTTATGATTTCTACAACAAACAAACATAATGATTTCAGGATTTCTTTGAAACATCTACTAACAATTTCACTTGAATGTTGAAATCTCTCCTGCATTTTCATATTTGACGCCCCTACTCTTATTGTAAATAGAAACATAGTCACCTTTTCAATAAAACTCATTCTTCTTGATGGTTTTAAGCCATGATGCGTTTCTAAATCATTGCACATACTCAACAAAGTAGTTGTGTCCATTCTAAACATATTAACACATCGTTTCCAATGACCTCTTAAAACCTCATTCAACCAACGCATCCCTATGTTGTATGAAACTATACATGATTCTTTATGTATATAATTAATTAATACATGTTTATAGCTCCGGCCGTGTATATAATTAATTTATTCATATCAAATTGCCTCCTTAAAATAAATTCATCATCATCATCATCATCATCACTTTCATTGTCACCGTCACCGTCATCATCATCGTCATCACTGTTGTTGTTGTTGTTGTTGTTGTCGTCATTGTTGTTGTTTCCATCACCATCATCTTCAGCATCAGCAACTGAGGCACCACTACTTTCACAACTAGGATAATTAATGTGGTCTATAATGCAGTTTATTACATTATCATAATTGTAATCAAAATCTTCGTTAAATATGACATTAAACCATGAATCATCCATATCTTTAATTACATATAAATAAATAAAATTAGTATGTTGTTAATAAAATACTATAAGTAATTAAATATCATTCAGTTAAAAAATAAATGAAATCAAAGATTTAGTGAGAAATCATTTATTACATACCTGTAAAGCAAAAAAAAGGGTGTTCCACTTGCTTGTATCAAATGCAATTGAGAGGTTTGTTCTGAAGGATGTTATGACATTGGAAAACATGAAACACACATCCCTTCTTATATAGAAAAATTTAAATGATGTCTACATCTCTTTTGAAATATTTTGCTTTCAAAATAATTGTGTTCTGACATGTATGAGCTGTAAAATGAACATATAGATGTTCTTTTGTAGGTAGAATGTTGATACTTTCACGTGATTCCAATAAAACTATTGTCCTCCTTCAATTATTCAAGATGCTTTGGCCCTACTGTTTTGTTTCCATTACTCTACATTTTAGTCCTTATATGTTTTGAATTTCTGCACTTTGAAACCATCACATGCATCATTTTCATTTGCAGCTTTATCTTTAACTTTTGTACCATTTATTTTCTGCTACCGTAAATAATTATACCTACAATTAATATTACCTGTTTACATTGACTTAAATAACGAGCTAATCAACGCAATAACGCGACAGACATAAAATTAAAAAAATGATCTATTTTGAAACAACGACTAATCTCTGAAATATGAATTCAAATAAAAAAAAATACACGCAACTCAACAGTCTGATAACTAACATAAAAAGTCCATAAATACAACAATTAATCTCTGAAATATGAATTTGAATAAAAAAAATACACGCAACTCAACAGTCCAATATCTCACATAAAAAGTCCATAAATACAACAACAGTAAAAAACTAACCGCAATGGATATGCCCATATCTCCAACACGAAATGTGGAATAATATAATGACTCAAACGAACTTTGACAACTGCAAACTACTCTTTTCAAAACTGTCATCACATTATTTTGCAAAAATAAAATAAGCATGTATAAATAAATTATCAATCATGTCAAATAACATCACACAATACATTTAGCTATAACTTGAATATAGTTAATTGATTAACTTTACAAAAATGAAATCATACCATATTAGCTAAGCACGTTTACTTCGTGCATATATTCGCTGCAACCATTTCAACTTCTGTTCAAGATCACCTATACTAGACTACATTTCTCTTTTCCTTCTTAAACTAAGATACTCCGTAGCAAAGTCGTGAAAATCATCATCAAAGAAGTTGAATCATTCCTAGTCGATATACTCTCAAATAGTTGATCCCACCTTGACAGCAGCTGAACACCAATTCCAGATGTTTTCTTCTTTCTACCTCAAACCTCAGAAGGACCTCGTTCTTTCTTTTTCTACTACTCTTTGTGTTGCTGTTGCTTGACATATTCACCCCACCAACCATTTGAGACATTTCAGTGTCCAAATTTAGAATCCCATCATTCTCTGAATCACCGTTTCCTTCTTTGAAATCAGTACCATCAATGTTGGCTTTGCTTGTGCCAGGATTGACATCATTACCACCAAGTACTCCTGATGAAGGAGCCCATGCAAACTCTCTAGTTGCGATAATGTTGGAATACATTATGTCAAATTTAATCTTCAAAGACGGTTCAATATCTTTTTGTCTGAATTTTTTGGCTCCTCTAATTTCCTACATGTAATAAGTACAAGTAAGTAATGAAGGATCATAAATTGAACATTTTTTCAAAATTTGACAACAAGAAATGAAATTATTAGGATGATGAGGAATTGACCTGAATTTTTGCTTTGCACCACTCATCGCTAGCTAAAATTGTTCCTAATTCACTACTCTATAACAGTTTCAGAAACTAGCTTTGTCTATATCCTCCAATCCTTTTTGCATCCATCCCATTTGTTTTTCGGTCGTGTTTTAGTGAATGCATGGCTAGTTTGTTCTTTGAATGATGTTATAAGAAATTTCCACCCCGTTTTATCAAAATGAGTATTAGGTTTTATTCCCATATCAATGGCCTTAATACACAGATCACAAAATATATGCAACATTTCCTTTGTTCAACAGCCTTATCCAAAGATTCAAGACCTTCTATGATATCTTTTAAAACATATAACAAAAGAAAACAATCAATGATATCAATTACTTGGAGGGACAAATATAACTGTGGATTCAACCAATACAGTAGAATAATCTATGGTTTTTTTTTTTTTTCATGCTTGCTTGTTGGTGATTCCTCTCTTAAGGTGAAATTGCTCAAGTCAATAATTATTTTAGACATATCTGTCAATTTAAGCTTTATGTTTTGGGAGATGTTTTTAATTTTATAGTTCCAATCCATATTCAATGAAACATCTATTTTATCTTATTATGGTTATCTTAAACAAGTGAGATTGGGTTCATCTCTCAATGACATAAACTGAAGCACACGAAAACATACTCTTTGCTTTTCAATTCAATGTAGCAAATACAGAATATAGGTTTTGTAGGACAAACAAAAAGGCTCATAAGGCAATAGAATTGAAGTAGGTCACAATTAATTTTGTTGCAATATTCTATCCTTGCATCGCAGGCCATGGTTAACTATAGTTATCTGGAATTAAAATTTTCCAGGAAAGTTTGTGGCAAGGTAAAAATCAAAACATTTATGTTGAAAATGGCTGTAAAAAATGATACTGTAAATCTAAAGTTCAGCATTACATGAGTATTTTTGCGTAATTAGAGGATGACAGAAACTACTCTACTCATTAACGTAAACGGATTAAGCAAAGCACAAATGAAATAACTTTTCTCCTCGGTTAATCACACAACTATTGAGATTATTTTTTTAAAAAAAAAACACCTGTAAAGAACTCTATTGTTTATCAGATTCAACAATAATCAGTATGGATGAATCACATTGTTTCCAGTAAACAAACAAAAAATCAAGCAGCAGCAGTGTAAACTAGTAGATGACCAACTAGGAAATCGATTTCAACGCAGAACAACATATAATTATGCACAGTAAACAGATTTCATGAAGCAACATATAAATTAAATTTAGAGCTAAATAAAAAAAAATGAAGACGGAGATAAGGTAGGAACTTACGGTTCTCTCTTCCATGTGAGTTTTCTCAGCACGGATCTGCTGTTTTTTTTCTGCAAACAGAAACAATGGAAACCTCTCGGCACAATTTATATCGGTGAAGGTGACAGATCTTTATTTGAAAGAAGAAGGGACATAGGGGAACATGGCAAATTACAATTGCTTGAAAGAAGATGGTTTGAAAGAAGAAGACACCCTTTTCGTTGTCGTTTAGAAGGAGATGAGAGAAGGGAATAGAGGGGAACAAGGATGAACACTCTCTCTGGCGTCTAACTTTGGGAAATAAGGGTAGGATTTTTACACATCTGAATAATTGAACCTCTCAGGTTGTTTTTGAAAACTTTTGCAATGGTTTCGTTGTCTTTTGGCAAGAGACAAGAGAAAGGAACAGAGGGAAATGATGAAATTTGGGAAATGATAGGATTTTTCCATATCAATGGAAATGAGCTCTCGGGTTGGGAAAGTTTTGCAATATTAATTAATTCTGCAGTGTCGGTGAGAGAGATGAGAACACAACCATGAGAAAAACAATTGGAAATTGCTTTCCACAAATTAAGGTCTATCCTCAGTTTCAGGTGGGACCCACGTGTAATAAAAGTGTGGTTAATATTTAACCAAACACTTTACAACAACGTTTGCTAGCAACCGCAGTCACAGCGCCAAACACCTACTTTATGTGCCTCACCTGTAACTCGATGATGAAATAAGTCAAATTAGTAATATTCAGAAGGGATGAAAAATAAATAAGTTGAATTCCTGTAATTAGCTAAGTTGAAACTGATATTATATTTTTGTATTCGTTAGGTTAAAAGAAAAATAGATCTAATTAGTTTATTTTAATCTTTAGAATTTAATTATGTCTTATATTTTGATGATGAAGTACTTTTAATGTAAAAAATTATTGGATCATGGAAAAGAATGTAAATTATGTTGTTATTTGGTAAAGGTTTAGAATGGTTGTATAGTGACTCTTGAGATTGATTGTGTGGATTTGTGGTAATGTGGATAACTACTAAAAAAATCCTGGTTTTTCTATGTACCAATGATTAATGAAAAGATCTTAACGTGTTCTTAAAGCAGGGGATGTTCTTAAAGTAGGGAATGTTTCATCACCTCACTCGTATATGATAATTGCAGCCACTTTCCAGCAGAAATGCACAGGAACCCTAAACTGGTTGTTTGGTAAAGTTCTTAGGGGGTTGTTCCGATACCGACGACGGTAACCGGTGTATGGCGGAGCTGTGTGTTTCCAGTTTATATTTATTGATTGCATGGGTAGATTAACCACAAAAAAGAAGAAAAGGCGACGTAATTCTGACGTCGAACACTTGTGGATGGGGGCAAAAAGCAATCGAGGATGGAGATTTGAGCTCGACAAAAACGTTTGTAGAACTGCAGTTCTTGCACCTTACTCCAATGGAGATGGAAACCCAGCACCCATTGCAGTAGCTAGAAGCATAGCAGCAAAAGATGCCAAATCTGTGGTCTCATCAGCAAAATAGAAAGCAAGGAATTTGAGATGGACCACACAACACATGAGCAGCAGCATTTGCCACAGAGGAGTATTGACCAAGCATTGGATCTTCGAAGTTGCTTGCTAAAACACGCATAATTCCTTTATTATTTATATTCCTGCATCATGAAATTTCTGTTTATATACTTTCTGGTTCTTGAGATTGTTTTAAAAATTTACCTAGATTCTTTTATTTTTTTTCTCAAAGTCCTTGATTGAAAGTTTTTTAATCATCATATATATTTTATAATAAATACAATTTAATCATTAATTAAGTTCTTACAAATCAAAACGTACATTTTGTCAAAACTCTTAGAATATTCTATGATATTCTAGGAAACAAAAATTCAACTAAATCACAATAATAATCACATATATGATAAATTAACCCAATCAAACAAAAACTATCAAAAAGTTAAGTACTATCTTATTAGTTTAAGGTAGAATTTCCCC
>Ga0325404_1004411_pt1 | contig 14970 bp, 7 predicted proteins | sample PopdelMetagenome_18_FD_205664 | JGI IMG/M metagenome (GOLD analysis project Ga0325404, IMG submission 205664) | Populus deltoides microbial communities from Bellville, Georgia, United States - Xylem-Control-R1 | ecosystem: Host-associated > Plants > Phyllosphere > Stem > Wood/Secondary xylem... | reverse complement strand
ATTTCTAAACACCATGGTGTTGTCGATCGAAAGCAATCTTCACAGTATAGAAAAAGACTTGATGCAACAAAATCAAATGTAATTAATATATAGTTTTGCTTGTGGAAGCTGACATAAGGACTTCATTGACAAACGAGTGGAACATTGAACAAGTTATTGACAAAGAACAATATATTATCGTGAGAGCCTCATATAAAATTAAAATTAAATTTGATTTTGTTCTAATTTGAAATTAAATCACTAAATTTTCAATTGGTTTGAATCAATAAAATTAAATTTTATTTTGCTAAATTAAACATTAACTCAATGTCGAAACTTATTTTTAATATCGTGGGAGCCTTATATAAAATCAACCGTAATAAAACATCAAACATAAAACCAATCAAGCTTAATATAAAATAATTAAATTGGAAATAAAAAAACCAAGTGACATAAAACCAATCAAGCCTCCAATGAATAGTGTCTTTATCCTATGTTGTGTTTTCATTGTTTTTTTAATATTTTTTTTATCTTATATTGTCTCACATGCTTATAATTTTAAATATTATTTCATCATTTACCAAGCATTAATTTTACAAAACTGAACTATGATAGTAATAGAAAGCTAAAGGATTTGAGAATAATTTTTTTTTAATGTGGTTGATTGTTTATATAAATATTGTTTTCACCCTAATTTTTTAGAAGTTTCTTTTTCTTTTATCTCATATTGTCTCACATGTTTATAATTTCAAATATTATTTTATCGTTTACCAAGCATTACTTTTACAAAATTGAACCACGATTGTTAAATAGAAAACTAGAGGACTTGAGAATAAATGTTTTTATATGGTTGATTATTTATATAAATATTGTTTTCACCCTAAATTTTTAAAAGTTATTTTTTCTTTTATCTCATATTGTCTCGCATGTTTATAATTCTAAATATTATTTTATCGTTTACCAAGCATTACTTTTACAAAATTGAACTACGATTGTTAAATAGAAAGCTAGAGGACTTGAGAATAAATGTTTTTATATGGTTGACTGTTTATATAAATAATGTTTTCACCCTAAATTTTTAAAGGTTTTTTATAATATCCCTTAGTTCTACTTGTAATTAATGGAATTTATAAAATTTACCCCTAACTTCATTTCATCATATCAAGACTTGGGTGGCATCGCAACTCGCAACACAATTGCTAGTAGAGGAGAGATGAGGGGTAGTTGGATTCTGGCTTTTTGAGTTTTGGAAGATTTCATAGTGGTTTTTTTTAGCTTTTGGAGACCATAGATTGATTAAATAAGATTTCAAGGTTGTTCTCTAGGTGTTTAGGTCAAAAATATATTCAAAAACAGTTTTTGAATTGAAAATAAAAGATCTTTATTTTTCTAGCTACCACGGTGGCTGGATTCTTGGTAATAATAGATGACGCACCGTCTATTTTTTTGGCAAAGAATAGGGCCACAATGTGTCGCCCGCCCCATTATCTTCATAAAAAAAATTAAGGCCCACGTGGAAGCCTTTTCTTTATGGACCAGATGGTAGGCTTCGCTTACCCACAACACCTGACCTCACTCTTTTTTTTAAAAAAAAAATTTATTGTTTTTTAGATGTTTTTAAAAAATATTTTTTGCATTTATGTTTTGATTAACACTCATTCTCTATGATTTTCTTGGTTTATTTAGTGTTTTGAAGTAATGATCTTTTTAATTATATTAAGTGTGTTTAGTTTTTTTTTACGACGTTGGTGTGATTTATATATAATTTTTTTTATTTTATATAGATTAAACTTATTTTTAAAAATAAAAACATTTATTTTTTTTACAATATTTTTAATATGTGCAACCTTGAATGAAAATTTTTTCCTTTTATTTTATTCAATAAATTTTAAGTGTATGTCAATTTTTGTTATAGATTGATCTTCATAAATAGATTCATTAAACACAACTGGATAAATGATCCAATTTTTTCATTTCTCCAGTTTTACTTTTGGTTATTATTAATGATTTTTTTTATTTATTTACATATATGATTATCGGTTTATTTTATTAGATATTTGCACGATTTTTTTTTGCATGATCTTTTTCATTTATACTTTGAATTTTTTTAGAAAATAGTTTGCATACCAAGGGGTTTTTTTAAAAAAAAATATGACTCATGGTATCGCGTAAGTCAAATAGCTAGTTATGCAATAAAATAAAACAATTTGGATAGTTTTACTAAAGACTACACTAATCATTTGAACATTGTGTTTTTTTGTTTTTGCATCTAAGTTTTTTTTTCATTCTGATTATTGGTATTTTTAAAAAATTTATATTTGTATGTTTTTATGGATTTAGATTTATTTTAATTTGCAAGCTCTTACATATATGATTTATCAAGAAACATTCTGATAATTACCACCTGGGGGGGCACCATTTAGATTTTGGTACGGAGAAGTTTGTTTTCCTCCTTGAAGTTTCAGTTTATATATTATTTGATCCTTGTTATTTCACAATTTAATCATAAACTTCATTTATTTTACGTCATGGTCCTTAGATGTTGAAAGATGAGAGAGAAAATGTTTGGTTTCAACCTTGAAAAGACCACTTTTCGTGTCAATAGTTTTATATTTTTGATAAGAGTTTAATGAAGATGATTTTGCTCTCCAACCATGCTGAAAAAACATATCCAATTTGTAAGCATTTTTTAATTCACTTAATTTTCCATTTTATAGTTATTAGAAGGTGTTTTAGATTGAAAATGAGTTTATTGAGGTTTTTATGATGTTTTCATGTGAAAATAAGTTGAAAATTTGATTTTTAAGGACAAAATACATAAAGTTGATTTTTTGTTTACTAAAGATGATTGAATTTTTGTCCAATACATGATAAGTCATCTACCAGAACAAAAAAAGGATCATCTTCCACAATAGATGAGCAAACAAACACGCTATTTGCTTCTTTTTTTTTGGTTTGACATGAATATCCGAGTAAGCTTACACGCATCTCGACTAATCTCACGGGTTCTGGAGTTAACGACCATGTAAACCCCCAGAGGCTCTGAGGTTTGTGGGACTTGAACTGATGACCTTTAAAGAGCAAACCCAGGGTCTTCCCAGTTAAGATACACCCCTTAAGGTTGCCATTTGCTTTTTTACATGGTGAGGGGATGACGCTTCAAAAAAACTAATTAGCAAGCGCACTTGGTCTTTCTCATGCCTTGCCATACACGTAGGCTTGGCAATTTTTTTTACTTTTACTATTATTTTTTATTTAAATTTTAATTAATATTGGCTCTCTTTTCTTTTTAGTTTATTTTTAACTAATATCATCTCTTTTATTTTTTAAATTTCTTAGTTCGCCTTTTTAAAATAATAATTAATTTTTGATTACTTTTTAAAGTTTTTCAAAGGGATTATTATACTTTTCCTTTTAAAAAAATTTATATACTTTATATACATAAATTATATTTATATGATTCCTTTATGAAAATGAAAATCATTTATTCTTAACAACCAAGTAACATATATCTATCTTTTATTTTTACTAGGAAAATCAGTTTTTTGCTTTGATATTTAATTAACAATAACAACTTTTTTTTGATTTATTAGTTCATATATATTTTATTTATTTTATTAAGTATAACCAACATCTTTTTATTTCTCAATTAAAAAAATCATGATACTCAAAAACACATTTATTACACCTACACTTTCTCAATTTATTCTATTATGTGTAAGCAATATTTTTCTATTTCTTAATTAAAAAAATTATGACACTCAAATACATTTGTAGGACAACAGATGCTTTTCTTATATTAAAAATTAACTTGAAATATTATCTGTAACGTAACATGATCATAAGATTAGTTCTATAATTAAAAGAGGTTAGGGTTACCCTATAAAGATCAATGTGCAGTCTCTCATGGTTTCACTATAGATCGCACTATGCAATCCATAGTGGTCCACTTTTTTTCATCCTTTGAATTAAAGTAATCAAACTTTATTTATTTTCAATTTCAATTTTACCCCTCCATGTTATGTTGACATAATTTTACATTTTAGCAATTGTTTTGATTTGAATACTCTTTTACATCGGAGGTGTCATAAAATATTCTAACATTAAATTATAGATCGATTTTACCAAATAGAATTTTATATTATAGTTTGAAAAACTCAAATAATATGGACAAAAACAAGCATAAGAAAAAAAGATCCCTTTTTGTTTTTACTATTCAAAGGGTATGGAAAATTTCATTTTAATCCTTGAAGTTTTTGCTAAACTAGACGTGGTCCTTGTTGTTTTAGGTTATTATATATTGACTCTAAACTTAATTTCTTTTACATTCCAATCCCTAAATATTGAGGAAGAGAGAGAAAGTCGTCAAAAATAGAGGAGAGAGCTACATTCTGACCACAAAAAGATAAATTTTGGTGTTAATAGGTTCATTTTATAAATGGTAGTTTAATGGATATAATATTACCCTTCAAACATTCCAAAAAAATTATAGACCAAGGCTTATAATGTGGTTTTTTTTTAATTCAATTTGATTTCTTACTTTTAGAGTGATCAAAGGGAGTGTTTGAATTGAGATCAGGCTTATTAAGATTTCTAAGATGCTTTAGACGGTATTTTCATGTGAAAAACAAAGTTAAAAAATTAAATTTTGAAGGTACTAAAGTTAGCCTTAGTTTTTCGACTACTTGAGATTGCTGGAATTATTATTATTATTATCTTATTATTATTATACCTCTATTATAATTGTTTTTATTTTCTTAACTTAATTGAGCTAAGGACATATTATAATTGTTTTTATCGTCTTAAGCATATGAGCATAGTTCAAGATTAAGAGCAACTTCAATGCAAGAGCTAAATGGGAAGCTAAAATTAAAAAAAAGTAATATTTTGACTTTTCTTTACTTGTTTTTCATGCTTAAAGGGGATAGCTAAACAAAATGTTAAAATGATTTTTCTTTCTCACAAATATTATTCCTACATATCTCCAAAACAAACAAAGTGGGGCCAACAAAAAAATAAACCAATTAAATGTAGTCATTTGAAAAAAAATAACATTAAAATCATTAAAAAAAATAAAACATTTATTTATTCTACTCCCATATAATTTGGCTTTTCAAAAAGCTTTTTTTCATTGGAGTATATATGATAAAAGAAGTTATATTTATACTATTTAAAATGTTATTTTATCAATTTAGCTCTTTAAAATAGTATTTTTCATTGAAGATGCTCTAAGCATGACTAAGCTTTCATCTCTAGAGGCCACTCACAATATGCCTTGCCTCTTTGGCTCACAAAAGCCTTTTGTTTTAAATAGATCCCCATTTACATTGCTATTTAATAAATTATCCGATTATATCATACTTTTTAAACAAAACTTGATGTTTTTTATTGTTATATTGTTAATGACTTCTTTAATAATTACATTTAAGTCTAATTAGCACATGAATTCAATAAGAATATTATTTTTATTTTATTTTTTTATATGGTTTTCATGAATTAATTATTCTTTTATTTTTTTCATTCTACCCCTTAAAAATATCATCTCTCCTGTTTATAAAGTTTTTAGTTTTAACTATTTCTTTATAGTAATAAACATTTTTGATGATTTTTATAATTTCATAATAATTTTTACTATTAAAATTAAAAAAAATTATCTTAATATTTAATTAGCATTCATAATTTTTTTATATAATTTATCAGTTAATATATTTTTTTTTGTTCAATTCATTATATGAAACATATACATCATTTTTCCATTTCACAACTAACAAATTTCGTGTCAGCGCCTTCTTCCCTTGCATGCAAAATTAGCTTGAAATAAATTTTTTATCCGATATGTTGCCTAAAAAAGGATAATTTGGTTAGATGCTGCCAAGAATGTGTGTTTATTGAAGTGGAACACGCGCGGCATCAACTTCTGAAAGACAAATCTCTAGTAAATGAAGAAATCACACTCCTATTTTGATTATTCCTAATTAAGGATCATTTGCAATCATTGTGTCTTTCCTGCCACCTTCCTTGTCTTCTCAAATTAACTACCGTAGCAACTAGTATGGTCAGACTGATGATTGTTTCACGTTTCCCTCAATGGAAACTCTATCTTCAAAGAAAATCCTCTCCTTTTGGAAGATTCATGTAACACCACAAAACAGAAAATTACATAAATGTATCAGCAAACTCTCGAATAAAAGAATCAGAAGGGGAAAAATAAAACAACACAAGCAAACCTGAAAGATGCAATCCGAGGTAGTGACTCCTCGGAAAAGGGAAAGGAAAGGGAAGCGAAAATACACCAAGAACAAGGAAGCAATATTGATGATGTGCCATTAGCTAGCAATATGTTATATTGGAAACCTAGCTAACAAGTATTAGTAGGTGATGGTGGCGGTGCAGCTTGGGATCGATGCTGATGGCGAATATCAACTAGCATTATCTTCAGTTGGCCTCCTCCTCCTACCAAGTTGAAGAGCGCTTTCGAATTTAGACCTGAGCAAGAGAGCACCCCTGCTGCTGCAGATAACATGAGTTGCTGCTACTGTTGTTGCTGCTGCTGCTGCGCTCCTGGTACTATTAGTGTTTGTCATTGCAGTCGCGGTTCCTTGCTCTTCTTCATTTACTGCTGATGCTAGTAATGAAATTCCTCCACTATCAAACAGCATTGACCCTGCATCCAATGATACCACCAACGAACTCCTCTGGAACCTCAATCTGGACACCATTGCCTGAGTGACCCCTTTGCACCTCTTCACCTTCAACTTCACCAAATTGGGGCAACCGCGCCCAACAGCTTCGATCCCTGACTTTGAGACATTGGGGCAGTTCTTGATGCATAGCTTCTTCAAGGCCAGGAACTTGGCAGCAATAAATGCCATTTCCGAATCCTGAACAGAATCGGTGTTACAGAGGGCCATCCGCTCAAGTACGGGGCAGTTGGAAGCCAGGGCATTCAGAGATGGGATAGCTATTGGAATGCCCATAAGCACCACCTCCTGCAGTTGGGAACATTTGTTGGCTATGGAAAACACCCCCTCATCACCAATAGTCCTGCTTCCGAACCTGCTCCATGCATCGATATGTAGCTTCCTAAGCTTCCTGCAAGAATTTGCAATTGCGGATAACCCATCGTCAGTACAATCAGTGGTGCGGCTGAGGTATAGAAGCTGGAGGTCAGGGCAAGAAGAGGATATGGCCAAGAGGCCTGCATCGCCCATCTGGACGTTTTCCATCTGGATCTCAGAAATGGAAGTGGTTTTTCCATGGAGACTAGTCTCGAGGACTCTGTCCCAGTTACCGGAGCTCCTGCAAACAATGAGGGTTTTGATGGAAGCAGAAGCTGAGAGAATTAGAGGGATGAAAAGGCGAGCATTGTGAAGATCTTTGAGGCACAGCCGCTCTAGCCTCAGGCTCCTCTTGTAGTAGTAATTGTGAACATCCTTCTCCTTCTTGTTGGCATCTCCAGCAACAACAGCATTAATATTATTATGATGATCATTACTAACATCACCACCATCGACACTCATAGCTCCAGGCCACAACGACGATGCAGGGGTACTGCTAGTGGCATCCAGCTTTCTTAGGCGCTTGAGGGTGAGATCTTGGAGAGAAGGGCAATTAGAGAGAAGGGAGTTGAGGCCTTTGGCACCAAAACCACAGGACGCAAAAGACAGTTTTGTGAGGAGAGGGGGGTGGTGGAGAGAGAAAGCATGCAGCCCATCGTCAGAAATATGGATGCAGCCCTTGAGTTTGAGCTTCTTGAGAAATGGGAGGAAGATGGGAATGCGAGAGAGGGCAGCATCGTCTATGCTGAAGAGCTTGCGGGAGCACTTGAGAGACAGAACGGAGACGGTGTTGAAGCGAGAGAGCAAGGAAGGCAGGCATGGAGACAACTCGGAACGAGCAAGCAAGACAAGGCGGTTTCTTGACTTCGAATCCACACATTTCCATCTCTTGCAAACCAGAGAGCAAGAGTTCCTGTCAAGGCAACCCAGCTTCCCAAACACACTGCCCAGGCACTCGTCAGGAAGACTCAGGGTCAAGTCGTCGTCCCCATCAATATCACCGCTGTTTTTTCCAATGATAACAGGCCTGTAAATCTCATGGCCATTATTGCACGAGCATGAAGAAGAGGATTGGCCCATCCCCCTCCCGGATTATCTGGATGGATTGTGTATGATGAGCAGGAAGGAAGCATACAAAAAGAAGAAGGATGAAGGGTAGCTAGCTTTTGTATCCATGGACGCGACTTGTTATAATTTACTATCATTAGATGGATTGATCGGTACTAGGACTCCCAACAAACGGTAAATGTTATTTGTATTCTGCCGTTGTGTTTTTCATTTTCTCTAAAAGACAAAGGTTGCGGGAGATAGGGCTTGTTTGGTTTGGTCCCAGGGATAGGCTTGTTCTTTAACAGCACACCACCCAACATCATTGCTCTTACCAAATAATTCCTTAACTGGACTGGACCAATTGATGAGACCAATTGATGAGACAAAGAAAGAAGGGAACACCCGTGGTCTGGTCTTGGGGTGGGCACCTTTTCTCTTCGAAAGCGTGGGGCCCTATGTCCCTTATGCTGTCTGCTTCCTGCAATGGGCATCCTCCACGTGTGTCTTCTCCTCTTCTTCTTTTTTAAGCTCTCTCTTTTCACCTAGGGAGAGGCAAAACTCTCCGGGACAAATGGCAAAAGAGTGGCTGATGCGACAACTACTGTGACAGGATGGCAGGAACTTCCAAAATAGTGCTCCTTGTTATGATTTAAAACCTAAAAATATAATAATAAAATGTTCTCCGACCCCTTTCTACGACATCTTTTGGCATTGCAATTCACCTGTTCAGGCTGTTCTTTTCATTATTATTTTTTTAAAGTTTTAAATTAATATTGTATTATTATTCTGATCTCAAAAAAACAGGCTCCATGTCTCTGGCTTACGAAGACGATTTGAACTAAAACCTCCCCCCTGAAATTGGCATGCATTCGCCTCCTCCCTTTATTTATTCCATCTTCCTGGAAAGAAAAACATTAACAAGGGCACTGCTCAAACTTTTAGACTACTATGAAACTTGTCATCGAACATAATGATGTAAACCTGTACCCAAGTAGCGCGAAGTTGAATTCCAGTTTATGTTCTAGTCTTGTGAAATGGTCTGCTGCTGTCATTTGTGTTAAAAAAAATAAAAATAGAAAGCTCAATTTTACTTTTGTTTTCGCTTCTGCTTCTGCTACTGCTTTTGCGTTTATTGTGGGGTACAACCCTTCACAATAAAAGGACCGCAAGAACAAAGCAGTAAATTCATGTTTTTACTGTTGTGTCTTTTTTGTTTTTAGTAGTGGAGCATACACTACTTAAGAGTTGATAACCATAGTCATATTGTGCACAACTAAAAAAAGATAAAATAGATTAAATTACTTGATTTTATTTTAATTAGATAATAATAATATATGGAACAAATTTAAAAAAAATAATATTGATAACCTTGAAAAAATTATGTAACTTAATTATCAACCTATTAAATATATATAAAAAATTAAATTAAATTAAAAAAACCTGACAAAATTCGATGGATGACAACTAAAAAAAAAAATCTTATCCCAAACTAGTTGGAAGCAGCAATATGAATCCTTCGGTGCCATGCAAACCATCATATATCAAATCCACCTAAAACTCAAGTTAACAATTAAAGAAAATATAAACCGTACTTTTAAAAACTCGAACTTGTTTTGTCATAATCTATTTTTTATCCCTGTTTTTTATCATTTTTTTTTAAATAAAGGGTAAAAATAATTTCAAAAAACATGTATTTTCAACGCAATTCGACTAACTTCTGGCATTTTTTTAATTTTTTATCCTTTCACTAATGTTTTCATATTGAAAAAATTTCTAAAATATGAAAAGAAAAAAAAATCAATAAAAAAAAAAGTTTAGAGGATATCGTTATAATTAAATAGGAAAAGAGGGGCTGAACTGAATACAAGATTTTTACACGAAGTTCACATCAATGTCCCTTGTAAAAAGCCTAGAGGGTCAGCTTGAATCTAGGGTTTTTTTTAAAATAAAAAAATTAACTGATTTAGTAATCCAAATAAAACCACCTTTTATTTTTTCGATCAACATCTTTTTGATCCCTTAAAAAAATTTTTTTACAGCCCTCACATATCATGATCCAAGATTTGTCTCGGGTTTTAAAACTAAAATGTAAATAACTTATCCTTACAGCCAATCTCACGACTAAAATCTCAAGTCGACGATATAATACACAAGGGAAAAAAAAAAATAGCAACATAAACACAACTTTTACAGCCCTCTGTTTGGTTGCCATGAAAAGGATAAAAAATTTCAGCATTACATGAATGCAAGAGCCATATTTTTCCAGGCCCCAAGAAAAAAGAAAAGAGGAAGAGAAGAAGAAACTGACGTGTAGCGTACTTTGGTATGGACTGAAGAAAATCACCAGTAATTTCATACAGTAAGGTTGCCCTCTCCAATATGTACTTGTAAGACAGTGTACTGGGATTCACAGATAAGTCAGTTGTGAGAATCTACCACATTAAACACACATCTGCAACTGGCAAAGAGTTAAAGACTTATGAACCAAGTAGCTTCTTCCATCTGGCATAACCTAGAACAAGCAGGAAAAGAAACAAACATCCGGTAGAAGAACTTCCCACAAAGTAGCCAAATATCCCATGTATCTGATACAATTGACAGGGAATGTTCATGCCAAACATCCCAGCTATTAGGGTGTCCACTGCAATAGCAAAAGACGCAATGGTTAATATCAGTTGGAGCTGGATGAGTTCATTTCGCTGGTTGTCAAGCTGAATATTGACATAGTCTTCTGTGTCGTCAATATACTCACGAACCTGAAAATTCAAGAACCCAGTTAACTTCAAGAACGTGAAGCTAAATAATCACCATAAATGGATTGAGAAGTCCAATAATCTAATCATGGATGCATTTGAATAGCAAAGCATTTTATGCCACTTTCTCACATTCATGATTCCCTCATTGAAAAATTTTCACCATTAAAAGACAACCAATTATACAAGCAGAACCCTAAGTGGAGTCATTAATCCTTTAATTGTTATTCTTGCCTGATTGGGATCAGCACATTGATTTTTGTACGACACCAGTTGCAGTTCAATCAGAACTGACCAGACAAAATTCTGTAGAGTTCAAAGCCCCATGAGCTTCTCAAATTATATCATCCATCAGTAATTTAGCAAACTGAAAATTACAATAGAATACTTATAATATTAAGGCAAAACATGTCCCTTATAATGTCAAGAGACAGGCACCTATTTAATTTAGACCAACAAGCTTGCTTTTGGACTGAGAACATCCTTAGCGAATGACCGGTGTAAGAACTGACATTTATCAAGACAATTACTTGATTAACATTTTGTAAGTTGTAGACAAGGAGGCAATACTCACAGACAATATTTTATTTCGTGTTCCATCTAGCTGCATAAAATAAGCCTCAAGCAACATCTCCAAATCCTCTACATCATCATCATCATCCAAAACACTGCCAGTCACCATACTTGCACTCCGGTTAGAGCCAAGTCGAGGGAGATGTGGTGCAGCAAGGGTTATGCTATTTGAAGCTGCAGAACCCACCAAGGCCTCAGATTGCTGATTCTGAATCCACTTCCTTGTCAAATACAAATCTGCCATATCTTCATTGTCATCTAATAGATGTTCAATTTCATCCCTCACCTGATATTAGACAGATAAGTAATCCTTGATGAGAAAAATAAGAGAAAGTAAATTAGGATTCAGCATCAACTGTAACATCCTTGATGAAGTCTGTCAGTTTCATGTATAAAAAATATTTTACCGCACAAAGTATTATTTAAGTGACAGTTTCAAGAATTATAGCGGGAAAAAAAAAGAAATGCAAAATTTACAAGAGATTCACAAACATTAAAGAGTAAAAAAACATTTCCCACAACAATTTCTAGCAATAACATGATTAGTGTAAATAGCTTCATTAAGATTTTTGCATGAAGTTTCCATACATTCAAGCATATATAGGAGAGAGAGGAAGATTGTGCATGCGAAATGATGTTCAAATAATGTACGGTAAAGTTAGGTTCTTTAGAATGCATGAATAATTTCTACATGCCAACTCCCATGTTCTTATCCACGCATTTCCAAGATTGCATAATTCAGCTGAGTAGAATACTTATTATTCCTATGATAACTGGAAAAGGATAAGCGGAGGCATTGTATCAAGTTCAAGTAATTGGATTCCAAGTTCATATTGAAATTGGGGGGCAAAGGAAGGATTGCACATAAGGGATGGCAAAGAAAATGCTAGATGCTTTCTTGATCTATCTTGTACATGTGTGCACACCTAGATTTATAATTTATTGAGAGGAGGGAGGATCTACTGGAAAAATTGTTAAAAGATTCCATTCAGATATGTTCTAGCTTAAATCTTCTACAAGTGCATCTAAAAACTAAGAAAAATGAAATTTAAACGTTGGTTTTCAATGCTAAGAGTAAAGCCGTAATGTTAATATTATCAGTATCAGTATTATTTTGTTTGACAAATTAGTTTTTCTTTCTTTCTAAGCTGTACTATTGAAGAGAGATTGTTGAGCATGACAAGTATTTAGATTACTGTATTGGCAAACTCCCTACCTTCTGTACACGAGCAAGCAGACGAGTGAGATTACTTTTCAAACTGCGAACATGTTCAAGATTCTTGGTGCTAACATTCATGGCCAATTCATCCAGCACGGGATAAGCATCTCTCTCCAGGTCAGCCACATTGGAGTCCAAGTAGGTACAGACAACCTCCAAAGCAATCTCCAGAACTTGAAACTCAAATGGAAGCTCACACTGCAAACCTTCAGCAGCTTCTGGAAGAGGCAGCCATTGGCCCCCGGTAGAAGCATGAGTGTCTGCATTCTGAGAGACCCGATGGATGTTAACCGCGGTCTTATGAGGAAGTTGTTGCCTTAGCTGATCCACAAATGGAAGAACCTCCTGGCACAGAGGATCCAAAATCAGGACTTCTTCAGCAGTCACTATAGCCCTTATAAACTCTAAGTTGACAACCATGGCTTTCTCCCTGGCTGTAAACAATAATAAAAATTAAAAAACCAAAACTTAAAAAGAAGAAAAGGAGAATAACTAGAAGAAGAACAAGGAAATTACCAAGAATGTTAGAAGAGTGAGAGAAGACAGGGCCAAGAATTCTCAAATCCCTAGCAGGAATGGAGACGCGCTTGATAATGGCACTTTTATCACATTCCACCAACTCCGAATTCCCCAACCTATCAAATCTCATCCACAGCCTGGCTGCTCCTCCGGCCTTCTTCTTCCCCTTCCCAGGCCCCGTCGATGCCCCAACCACCAAACTATTGTTGTTGTTGTTGTTGTTGTTGTGATTAGCATCAATTAATTCCGGTGATCTCAACGGTGGAGGAGGCGGAGCAGATGGTGGTGATTGCAGGCCACCAGCCTTCTTTAAGCGACGACGGCTGTTTTTGCGGAAAAAGAAAGGCAGGCCCTTCCCCATTTTTTATTGACGTGTTTCTGGAAGAAGGAAACAGACGAATTCACTGAAAACCATGGAGACCCCACAAGCAGAAGCAGCAGCGGAAGCGGCACATGCTCTTAACTAACCTATCAGTTTCTCTTGGAATTAATTTCTTCACATATACACATCAAATAATGTTGTTGTTTTGGGTTTTGTGGATGATTGATTCTATTATGTTTCTAGGGAGCCAAAAATAAATGAAAATAGAACGAAAGACCTGCTTACAATCAGATGAACGAGAGAGAGAGAGAGAGAGAGACGGTGTGCGTGATCGGACCTGATTCTAATGGGAGAGATGAGATCTCTCTCCGAGCCCTAATGCCGTGTTTTAATCGGATAAATTTGGGAATTAGCGTATAAAATACAAAATAGCGCAAAGGCAAAATGTTTCAGTGAAACAGCATAAATATCGCGATATTAATTATAATTTTATCGTGATTTTTAATAAAATGTCTACATAATAAACAACTTTTTTTCAACAAGAAGATCCAACCATCTCCCACTCCTCCACCATGCATAAGTTTTTGTTGAGACCAACACTTGTTCATCATTGCCCAAAATAAATACCACCATATTGAGGAATCGACAGCCCCCACACCATTTTTTTTTTTGTCTTTATCCAAAGAAAAAAAGTCTCCCTCGTAGTTTTGAGCATACAAGAACATCAGCCTCCCATTTTTCATTCTCCTTCCCCATAATCACTAGAGGCCATACCCGTGAACCCCAACTTCCTTTTCATTTTGTCTTCTGCTCAATCTCTTACAAACTCATAGCCTCACATTTCAACACCAAGCCCTTCCCTTCAACTCGCGGCAAGCAACTCTTCACCACCAACAACACAAAAGGCTCCCATCCTCCAGCCGACAGCCAACAACTCCTCCCCTCTTCACCGTGGTCGGCAACAACAGCCACCACGTCTGTGATAGCAGAACCAACTCCACCTTCAACCAAACCCGATCCGGCCAAGCCGTGACAGAATCTCCTTCACGCCGACCTCCTCCTTTTCGCTAGTTGCTCCTCTTGGTCACAGCCCCCTAAGCTATTGATAGAACCCATCTAAAACTAATAGAGGCAGGGAAGAAGAATAATATCGACTCTTTATGCTGAGTTTTTTTTTTTTTTTTGCAGGTGCCGGCTAGCTCTCACTGATGGGATAAAAAAAATATCTTCCATTATAATTGATTTCGCACTTTCAAAACAGATGTTTTAAGTTATTGGGTTTAAAAAACGTTTTTAAAAATATAATATTTTAAATTGTTGTATTTTAAAATCATGATATTTAAATATATCATGTTCTTTAATAATAATATTTATTAAATTTCATGTTTATAAAATATAACATAATTAAAATATGCTAATTTAAGAAAAAACCGTTTTAATTAGTATCTCAGTCAAATACTGCAAAAGAATTTAAGCCAACTCTATTTTTATTTATTT
>Ga0325404_1004409_pt1 | contig 14973 bp, 4 predicted proteins | sample PopdelMetagenome_18_FD_205664 | JGI IMG/M metagenome (GOLD analysis project Ga0325404, IMG submission 205664) | Populus deltoides microbial communities from Bellville, Georgia, United States - Xylem-Control-R1 | ecosystem: Host-associated > Plants > Phyllosphere > Stem > Wood/Secondary xylem... | reverse complement strand
GTGGGCCAGTCTAAGTAATTGGGCCGATCCTAGCAGTCTCCTTCCATGTAAGCTTGGTTATGGCGGACCACATCTAAAAGCTGTGTTTATATTATAAGCCCAATATTCGAAACCCACTCATGAATAATAAGAAGTTTTTTTTTTTAAAAAAAAATGCACAAGAACGTGAATATTCATTGATTCTTGTTTGGTGAAAGCTTGTCATCTATCTTCGAGCTACATGCCTGAAGTTTCATCAAGTAAATGATCTAAGATAGGGACCCGCATTGTCGCAGAATGCCTTGCTTCATTAACAGACAAAGGCTGGCATTGATTCTAACTTGAAATCCATACTTGCCTCTTTGAGAAACATATATCTCTTCCTTCCCAGTACTGCCTCCTAGGAATGCATAAGATTCCATTAAGCTTCTTGTCTCCCTATATATTTTCCAAACCCTTCCTTCTATTATAAGCATTTCCTCCAGTTTTTTCTTCAAGGGCTGTCATAGATTCCATCCATCTCCAGGTATTGCCCAGTCTTTAACATTGCAGTAATTACAGGTTTCTGTTTCTCTAGACTTGTTTCTTCAAGTGGTTGGCCTGATTAACCCTAACCATGCTCTTGTTCTTGGTTTAGCAGGCACACAAGAGTTCTTGTGCTTGAGTGATTCTTGAGAGGGGAAAAGGTGAAAATGACGCCACGATTGCTTCATGGGACACTTGATGTAACAGTATATGGGGTTGATAATCTGCAATATGGATGTGGATTCAGTTTGTTGAAGGTAAGTGTGTGTGTGTGTGTGTGTGTGTGTGTGTGTGTCTATATATATATATATATATATATATATATATATATGCCATTTGAAGCTGTAAGGTTTTTGAAGTTTTTAGCATTTTTGTTCTTCCTTGTTAATTAGCTTTATGAAATAAATATTGATTTTCTGTGTTAAATTTAAAACCATTAGATTAAAGTCTATTGATTTACTTGATGAAGTAATTATATTTGAGGAGGAGGGCGAGGCTAAAAAAATAGGATCTTGGATATATAGAAAACATGTTAGGATTTATTTGATAATAAAATAAACAGATAATGGTTGGATAATAATAAGTAATTCTTTGGAGGGATAAAATGCATTTTTTTTTAAATAAGTTTTTAATTATTTAGGACTAGAATGAAAATAATTGTCAAAAATATTTTTCTATGTCAAATTTAAAAACATTGAACTAAATTCAATTTATTTATTTACTGAATTAAGTTATATTTAACTTTTATATTAAGAGATTATATTTATATACGTAAAAAGGGTGAAAAAAAGATGTAAGTATAATCAGCTACAGATAGGATGTATTTGAAAATAAAATAAATAAATAATGGTTAAATGATAATAAATAATTATTTGGAGGGGAAAATGCATATTTTCTATTAAATAAACCTTAAATTCAAGAGCGTACACACACAGAGGCTAAAACTTTTAGGACGAAAATAAATTTTTTATCAAAATCTAATGATGCCACGGCCCAGCTATGTTGTAGCTGTGCTCGTGCAAGGAAGTTGGGCCCATGGTTAAGTCATGCTTTTAGCTAGAAACCTTAGATTAAAAGGTATTTAAAAATATATTAATATTTATTTTTAAAATGTTTTTTTTTAATATATTAAAATAATATTTTTTAATTTTTCAAAATTATTTTTGATATCGGCACATAAAAAACAATCAGAAAATACAAAAAAAAATAATTTCAAAGAAAAAAAAATTCAAAATTTTTCAAAACTATTTAAAAGTAAAAACAAATTGTGTTGCAACCTTAGCTTCAAATGGATTCAACCTCATTACCAAGCCAATCCTGAAACATGAACCAAATAAAGAGATGAATTTAGTTTCTTTGAAGAAAATCATATCAAAGGAAACCAATGTTTGAATATAAACTTTGATGATACTAATTCCTATTTATTTTATGGAAAGTAATTTCTTGTAAATTACTTTCTAAATTTTTTTAGTGTTTGTTTATCATTAGAAAAACTAATTAACTAATTAATAAAAAGTACTTTATGAAAAATTTAACTTAATTTTTAAAAAAGTATTTTCCTTTTATTTTGGATGGAAAACGCTTTTTATATATTGTGAAAAATTTAAAAATATCTTGTTTTTTTGTTGATTATATCAAATTTGATCTCCAATCTTTTGATTGCTATATATTTTGTTTTGATTTCTAGGAAAGTTTGACTTGATTTTCAGAAAAATATTTTCTTTTTATTTTGGACGGAAAACACTTTCTATAAGTTGTAAAAAATTCAAAAATATCTTATTATTTGTTGATTATATCAAATTTGATCATCAATCTTTTGATTGCTATATATTTTGTTTTGAATTCTTTTTTGAATCTTTTTTTCAATTTCTTCCTTTAAAATTTAATTTAATTTGATTTATGTATCAACTTTGATCTTTATTTTTTAACTGTTATTTATTTTTCTCTTATCATTTTTTTTATTGAAATTTTTTATCTATCATATTTGGTCTCCATTTTCTCATTACGATTTATTTTATTTAAAATAATTTATAAAACTAGAATTTGTTTTCAAATTAATTATCTTTCAACTTTTTTATCTATCAAATTTGTCTATATTATTTTTTTATTTGAAATAATTTATCAAAGTGGAAATTTTTTTTCAATTTCAATTTTTTTTATTTTTTTATCTATTAAATTTAATCTCTATTATCTTAATAAACTTGGAAAAAAAATTAAAACATTAAAAGTTATCTTTCAGCTTATTTTCCATGACATAGCTAAATACTGAAAATTGTTTTCCAATTTATTTTTTATGATACTATCAAACATCAGAAAATAACTCACTTTTTATAGAAACAACTTAAAAAAAAACTACTTTCTAATAAATAAATAGAGCATTTTATATAAAGCAACGTAATGGATCTTCTAATTGGTGGCATGATATTAATTGAACGAACACATCTGTTTTGCAAAAAAAAAAAAAAAACTACTAAAACATAAAAAGGCTAAATTATAGCTTAATACTAAATATATAAAATCACTTAGCAAAATGCCTGGTGTTATGATATTTGAGACAATAATCTGTATATATGAAACAAATGGCTAAGCCCCATGGTATAGATATAGGACGATTTAAGATTGCAATAATTTTTAACAAACATGTAGAAATCCAGAATCATAATTATTAAATCTAACTTAAGATTGACCCAGTTTAAAGCTCAGGTAGGTCATAACTGGACGGGTTATCTTAAAACAATTCAATTTTTTAAAAAAGATCAAAATGATGTTATTTTGAAGTTTTTATATAAAAAAATCAACGAATTTTAATTGGACTGCAAGTTAACTTGCCAGGTTAACTCTAGTTTTACTTGATTTACACTCAATCTAGTTTCGGGACGAGTTGACAAAATCTAGAGTGCCTGAAATATTAAGGTTAAGAGTCTCACACTTGAACATTAAAGTATAAACTAAAAGAGAGGTTGTATTGTAGTTATTTTACTGTTTATTCTCTCATATATTACCATGGATTTTAATAATGTATTTTGTAAATTTTTTTGATTTAATCATTGGACTTTTATTTTGCATAGTTGAGCTCTTTTTTAGCCCAAATTAGCACCCAATTGCATATTATTTTGGAAGGGAGGATTGAATTGAAAGATAGAAGAATTAAGTGAAAAGAACAGGTTAAATTGGTTGGAGCTTTGGAATTTGTTTGAAAAGTTCATTTTAGTCCCCTATATTTTTTAGCTATTTGGAATTAGTCCATTTAATTTTTTTAATTTTAAAAATTCAATTTCGATACCAGACCTTATTTTCCTCTCTCTTTTTGTTTTTTTTAATGGAGAAGAGAGAAAGGAAATTATTGGATTTTAATGTAGAGAGAGAAAGTTTCTGTTGGAGATAATTTTAGCTACTAAATGGTTAATTTTTATGTTAAATGGTTTTATATAATGAAAGTAGTTAAGATTGAATTTTTATTCTTTACCTTGGATGTGCTTCAAAAACAGATTTAAGTTTGAAAAACTTTTTTGTTTTGAGACGGTTTTTTATGTTTTTGAAGGCAATTGGTTAAAAATTGGCTTGAAAATAGGTTTCTAGGAACCTTGTCTTTTTAGCCACCACTGTGGTAGAAATCTGGGGAATTATAGATGACACATTGTTTTTTTTGTGGGCCAGGCATTTGGCTTGGTTTCCTAGGCCTATAACGCCTTTTTTTAGTTTTTTGTTTGTTTTATTTTTTTTGTAATTTTTATTTTTTTATTAATATTTTTTTATATGTGTTTTTAAAATAATTTTAAAATTTATGTTTTAATTAGTACATCTTTCCTTGACTTTTTAGGCTTATTTGACTGTTTTAAATATTAATTATTTTTTAATTATATTGGGTGTTTAGTTTTTTAAGAGGTTAGTAGGATTCATCAATATTTTATTTTTATTTTTTGTAGATTAAATATTATATATATATATGATTCAAATAAAGTTTGCTTATTTAATTAGTCAGGACAATAACCCAAGTTATTAGAAAAATACACGTTTATAATACCTAAATACGTTACTGGAAAAATAAAAGAGATACACAGTGTAGCGCGGTCACCATTCCAGTGAATTGCTAAATCTTAAATGACCTAGGAGACATCAATTTCCAATGAAGCAGGCTAGTGCCCAGGTAGATGAGAGACGAAGCCAAATTAAAGGAATAAAACCTAGTCGAAACCCATAGGAAAGCCTAAAGCTTTCTCCAATTTATTTCTATCCATCAATAACCATTTACCTAGCTACCATTATAAATGAGTATGGATTATAAATGAATTAGCCCTAAAAAAGATTAAATGATGTAGATGGATATAGAAAAAATTATCCAAATTTATATGAATTTAAGCTGCAGTACTCATTCAACCTAATTATAAATATAGCTTATTACAAAATCTAGAAATAATTTTGTTCATACATAAGCTTTTCTTCTCGGTTCCTTTATATGTTATAGATTATTATTATTATTTTTTTAGTGGGGTGTTCTATATAACTTACATGCTACTAAATTAATAGAACTTGAAATAAACGCAATTAGGCTGAATGAAGTTCTTGATAGTTGATGCTGATGTGAAACAATTGCAGTGTTGCTTCCCCTTAAAATTCAATAGCCCTCCCATGTTCTTCACTTAGATAGGCATATAATGAAAAGAGATAGAATACTGAGTTGCTCAGTGTTTTCTCTTTAATTCCATAAACTAGGAGCTGATTAGAGGCAGGAAAACTTTGATTTACAGAATGTAGTGCATTTCATTTGCTTTAATTGAGATTTTTGTCATTGGACAGTGTGTTTTGAATTCATGTCTAGTTTGAGTAAGTGATTGGCAATGAGAAAATTCTCCTGAAATTCTTGATCTTCATTGCTATTATTGCCATGTTACTTTTCACTGCTTTGAAGCCGGTTACTTAGTTAGTTCAGTTAACTAGGCTGCTCTACTTGCAACATTTTAATAATCTGAATCGAAAAATCGGAGAGGGGTTGGTAGCTTTTGAAATTCTAGATGGGTTTTCAGTTCTGTAACTTTAGTTCAGGAAATGGGTGCTGAAGGACATCAGAAGTCATGCATCAGTTCTCATTTCAGGTTTCTTATATGAAAAAAGCCTTTGAAACACCTGCAAGTGTTATATAGTCAGGATGTTTGCATGAGAAATTTTACTTCTTAGCCAATTATTGGATAGATGATGAAATTTGTTATCACATTATTATAGATTGAGAACATGAACTCGCTAATAATCTATTGTACCTAGTATCTTTTGACACTAACTCCTCCCACCATTATGCTTTGTGTTCTTAAAATCTGGAGACGGAGGGATTTCTGAAGTTTGGGAAGCGATGTCTAGTCAATGTAAAAAGATCAATGTCTTGCCTATCGGAGGTATTCCTTTCTTGTTTTGCAGCAAAACAGCTTCAGTTTTTCAGAGATTTCTTAGTTGACTTTTGCTATGCATTAAATCTTATGTTTTCTACGTTGTTGTAATATTGGGAACAGAATGTTGTTGGTTCTAGACTCTACGCAACAGTAGATTTGGACAAGGCAAGAGTTGCAAGGACCAGAATGGTAGGAAATGAGCCTCATAATCCCCGGTGGAATGAGTCCTTCCACATATACTGTGCCCATTCAATCTCACATGTTGTATTCACAATCAAAGATGACGACGCTATTGGGGCAACATTGATTGGAAGAGCTTATCTTCCAGTTGAGGATATCACTAACGGGAACATACTCGAACGATGGGTTGAAATAGAGGATGAAGATCGTAAACCTGTACCAGGAGGTTCTAGAGTCCACATCAAGCTGCAATTCTTTGATGTTAACCAAGACAGACATTGGTCTCAGGGAATCAAAAGTCCGCAATACGAGGGTGTTCCCTACGTGTTCTTCAATCAACGACAAGGTTGCCGGGTTACTTTATATCAAGATGCTCATGTTCCAGACAGTTTTTCCCCAAAGATTTCTTTGGCAGGAAAGCTTTATGAAGCTCACAGATGCTGGGAGGACATCTTTGATGCCATAAGCGATGCAAAACACCTAATTTACATAACTGGATGGTCTGTGTATACTGAAATTACCTTGATAAGGGATCCCAATAGACGAAAACCGGGAGGTGAACTTAAACTCGGGGAGCTGCTTAAAAAAAAGGCTGAAGAAGGTGTGACAGTTCTTATGCTTGTTTGGGATGACCGAACTTCTGTTTTGGATTTTAAGAAGGATGGACTCATGGCAACCCACGATGAAGAAACTGAAAAGTACTTCAGGGGCTCCAAGGTGCATTGCATTTTGTGCCCTCGCAATCCCGATGTTGGCAGAAGCATGATTCAGGGCTTTCAAGTCTCCACCATGTTTACTCACCACCAAAAGACAGTAGTTGTTGATTCCCAAATGCTTGATACTGTATCTGGAAAGAGGGGGATTGTGAGTTTCATTGGAGGCATTGATCTTTGTGATGGGAGGTATGATACACAAGACCATCCCTTATTCAAGACTCTGGACTCAGTCCATTATGATGATTTCCACCAGCCTAACTTTACAGGCTCCTCAATCAAGAAAGGGGGTCCAAGAGAACCTTGGCATGATATTCATTGCAAATTAGAGGGTCCTGTGGCATGGGATGTCCTTTACAATTTTGAGCAAAGGTGGACGAAGCAAGTTGGGGATCAACTTCTAATCTCACAAAAACAGCTTGAAGTAACTACAGTTCGCCCATTGCCAGTGTTGCAGCCAAATGACACTGAAACATGGAATGTTCAGCTATTCCGTTCTATTGATGATGGAGCTGTTGTTGGCTTTCCACAGAAACCTGACAAAGCAGCTGCAGCAGGCCTTGTTAGTGGGAAGAACAGCGTCATTGACCGAAGCATTCAAGATGCTTATATCAATGCCATTAGGAGGGCGAAGAATTTTATTTACATCGAAAATCAGTATTTCCTTGGAAGCTCATTTGGCTGGAAGTCAACAGATATCAATGTCCCGGATATCGCCGCCTTGCATCTTATACCAAAGGAGCTATCACTTAAGATAGTCAGCAAGATTGAGGCAGGAGAAAGGTTTACTGTCTATATTGTGATCCCAATGTGGCCAGAAGGTCTACCTGAGAGTGGCTCTGTCCAAGCAATATTAGATTGGCAGAGAAGAACAATGGACATGATGTATTCTGATATCACTGAAGCACTCGTGAAAAAGGGGCTCAACACAGATCCTAGGGAGTATTTGGCATTTTTCTGCCTTGGAAACCGAGAGACTAAGAAAATTGGAGAATATGCACCTCCAGAGGAACCAGAGCCTGATACTGATTATAGTAGAGCTCAGCAGGCCCGTCGCTTCATGATCTACGTTCATGCAAAGATGATGATCGGTAAGTCATGAGTTATGAACTTATTCTTGCATCTTCCATTGTGTTAAATTTAGCAAGGATCTGTGCTAATGTCATTCCTTTAGTGACAACAAATGGAAATAGGATTTAACCTCCATAATCATGTTGCCTTTTCAGTTGATGATGAGTATATAATCATTGGATCGGCAAACATCAACCAGAGATCAATGGATGGGTCTCGAGATTCTGAGATTGCAATGGGAGGATACCAACCACATCATTTGGCAACTAGCCAGCCAGCAAGGGGTCAGATATACGGTTTTCGAATGGCATTATGGTATGAGCACCTTGGAATGCTTGACCCTTCCTTCCAACACCCTGAAAGTGTTCAATGTATCCAGCTAGTGAATCAAGTTGCCGATGAAAACTGGGAGAAATACGCCAGCGAAACTCTCGAACAGGATCTGATGTGTCACCTGCTCAGGTATCCCATTCAAGTTGGTAACAATGGAATTGTTACAACTTTACCAGGGGTTAATCATTTCCCAGACACCAAGGCTAATGTCCTGGGCACCAAATCTGACTACTTCCCTCCAATCCTCACCACCTAGGGTACGTTATAAAATCAATCACATTTTCATATAGTTATAACATCTCCCCAGAGGCATTGCAATATTTCCTTCTTGTTCTGAATCTGTCTACGTTTCATCTTGCAGAATATTGGTGATAATTTCTCTTGCTCAGGAATGTACACACACGCAAAAAAAAAAGGGGGGGGGCTTGGAAATCATTTTTTGTTTTTCTGCCAGTAACTTCTTCCAGTTTATGATTTATCTAGCACAGAGAACGAAAAACTCAAGAACTTCAACATAAATTCTTGACAATGTAAAAACCCTGTCAAATGCGTGACCTATATTGTGTGTTAATGTTAAAGAATCCATAGATTTGAACTTATTTAACTCTGCTAATGATTATTCTTCTCTTGGATTAATTACAACATGCTTTTACATTGCTTCTCTGTTGAATGAGAATAGGTTGCTTGAGCAGCTATTTGCCATGACTTCAATTTGGCAAATGCAACTGTTTACAAGTTATAATGCCAGTGAACAGTGATGCTTGCCATGCCCTCCCTCTTCCACTTCTAGCAGCACCACCTCCATCATCACTGTGGTAACATTATTCTTCCTGCGCTGTTATTGCCCTGGTGGGTCTCCCTTCATGTTGGCACTGTCTGGACCTTGGTACTTGTACTATTATTACATGTGAAGGCGCAGAAAATACTATGTTGCTGGCCCAGAAGCCACATTCATACAGCTTGGTTTCAGAGAAAAATGTCTTGTCATGATAGATAGGGTCATGGTTTATCATTGACCTTAAACAAACAGGCCCTGAAGCCATGAGGTCCCTGCTAGTGCTAGGGCCACAAGTTCATTCATGCAAGGTACATTTAACACCTTGGCAAAAAAATCCTTTTTTCCCACAATTTTCCACTGGCTAGGTTATGAGTGAAAAAAAAATCCTGAGTCAATTCTTTCTAATTAACTTGTTGGGTCATAATATAATTAATAACAATAATAAAAACTGTTTTTTGTAGAAAAAAAGTATTTTTTTTAAATAACAATAATATATAACTTTTGATTATAGTATTTGATGGGGCATCACCTTTCCCGTATTAAATCCCATTAATAACAAAAAAAAAAAGAGAGAGAAAGAGAAAAAGAGAAAAGAAAGGTATCCACTTGTGATTAATGAATGATGAATCCACTAATTGTAAACCCCACATGGAAAAGCAGGATGTTCAAATCTAATTGACAATGGAAATTGATAGCATTATTAGGGATTATTTTATATATATATATATATATATATATATATATTATTAGATTGAGCTAATGAGTGGTGTATTGGAACTAATTATGGGAAAAATATATAAACTGATAGTGTAAAAAAATATTTAAACTGATTATGAAAAGAAAATAAACTTAATTAATTGAAATTTTTTGTTCTTATAAACTGATTATGGAAAAAATATATAAACATGCACATTAAAATGAAAAATTTAGTTCTTATAAACTTTTCTGTGAATTTTCTTTGAATCGAGATCATTCTAGTGAATTATTAAAATATGCACATTAGGATTAAAATCTTAAAAATTTAATAAAAGTATCCAATTGAGATGTGTAAGGAATTTTAGGATCTAATTGATAAAATTTATAGTTTTAGGACTTATTGTGATTTGATATATAGGTTTAGCACCAAAGTGAAGTTTCCCTTAAATTTTTCATGCCATTTTACAGTATTTGATGCTAATAGTTGGAAAAAAAATATGTTAATAGAATGAGGATAATGTATTATAGTGATAAGATAATGATATTATATGATATTGTTAATTGAATATTATCCATAACATATTTTAGAGTTTTATAAATTGTAAATATTCTTTTATTAGATAAACTAAGTTTAAAGATTAATGACAAAATATTTTAGCTAACAATTTTTTTATAAGATATTTTATAAGAAACAAACATAAAGAAAAAAAACATTTTTTGTGTTAAAGAATAGAATATAATAGAATTGCCCATTGAATGTAGTGAGAATGAATGCTTGTGGCATAGTTTTAGAACCCGGCCTGGCCCGGTCCGGCGGGTTGATCCAAGATCAGGCCGATATGGAGCTGGAACTGTGTAAGGTTGAAGAAAAAACAGGGAAAGGAAAAACCCGGTGTAACCTGACAAGATCTGATAAAAAACTCAATTGTAACCCGTTGATTTTTTGTTTTTTTACTAAAACGATGTCGTTTTAATTTAAAAAAAATAACTCGGTTAAAACTCGAAATCCAAACCTTAAACTAGAACAATTACCAGACCAAGTCTAAAAACTATAGCTTATTACCATGAGGTTGACATTTGAATTGATTATATTAAGAGTCAACGTAAATTCACAAGTGGTATCAAATAGATAAATATTTGTCAAAAATCTTAGTGATAAAGTTAACATCATCAAAATTATATAACATACGAAACTTACCTTTAAAATAATATTTTTATTTTTATTTTTAGCATATAAATTAGCTGCAATCTCCAATTGATAATCCTATTATACTACATGATGAAACAATGCCATCCTAACCTCTAAAATTTATTTTATAATTTTTTTTGTATTATTCATCAATTTTTATTAAATTATTGTTATTTAATTTTATGTGAGGAATGAATTTATTTATTTCAAACTAGATTTTAAATTAAATTATGTAAAAATTAATTTGATTAAATTTAATTAATTTAACGAGTCATAATTTTTTTTTAAAATAAAATAATATTTTTTTATTTTTTTAAAAATAAATTTTGGAACAACAATTTTTTCTACCTACCTAAATAACCAAATAAGACATTCTTCAAACTTGTTTGAAAAGGTGATTGAAATTATTTTTTATATATTTTTTTAAAATATTTTAAAATGTTATTTTTTATTTTTTATATCAGTATATTTAAATAATCTAAAAATAAAAAAAAATAATTAAAATTCAAAAATATATATAAAAGAATTCAAAAACACAATTAAACGATAAATAATACAATACGGGATTGCTCGCTGCATGCAGTAGCAGCCGATTAGCAGCATCTCAACTGTGGACCCCCTTAAATCCTCAAAATCTAAATGGTGCTTAAAAGTTAAAACCAGCCCTCTTTTTACAAAAATAAAAAATAATAATCCGTTCATTATTGTTTTTTTCTAGGGGAAAAACAAAGTAGTAGTAGTAGAAGAAGAAGAAACAGAGGCATAGACAGAGAGCCCTTTGGTTGTATCACTAACTAGAGGGTGGTCGATTTCTTCCAGGAAGGAGATTAAAACCCATCAATCAATTTCCCTTATCTAATTCAATCATGTCATTTTTTAGGTAATCGCAAAACACCCACCTTTTTCATGTCATGTTCATGTTCAGATCAGTTTTTTTTTTTTTGTTATGATTATTGATTTGGTTTTATTTTTAATTTTGAGTGCAGGAGTGATAGTCCTCTCCTTCCTGGATTTAGTTTTTCTCTGCAAAAATATATCTTGTCACGCTTGTAAATGCAATTGTGTGGACTCCTTCCTCCCTGGATCTCTCATCTTTTTGCATGCATGGGGTAAGCTTTTTGATTCCCTTAATACAGGGCCTGTTGTTTACTTGTGAATTTTTTTTTCACTTTTTGCAAAAATTTGGTTTTTTGTTACACGTTACATCTATTTTGTTTACTTATGGAGAAATTCAGTTTTCTTGAAGACTTTCAAGAAAATTAAATGAAAAAAAAACTGTTGAATACTGTGTTTATTAGTAAAAGCTGAAGTTTTTTTTTTTAAATTGACACGATTGATGGGGTAGGTGCTTTTTTTGAATACTGTGTTGAATAGAAGGATTTTAAGCTTTCTTTGTGTGGTTTAAGTTGTCTTTTTACTAAGATTTGGAATCTCATGTTCTTGTGTTTGCTTGTCTTGTAAGCCAGCTTTATGTGGAGTGAACAAGAGAATCCTGTATTGGCTTTTCTGATTTGCCATTCTTTCCTTGAAGTAATGGCTAATTGGATATACTATACATAGGGTTATTCTTTTGAATAGGATTTGTTTTTCCTTGTAGGAGGTATGTATTCTAGGTGTTCTTTCTTGACTCAAACTGGGAAAAGCTTCGGGAAGAAACCTTTTTGTTCATTTGTATTGTTTTCCGGAGCTTGTTTTTGGGCTCTTTTGCTTTTGGGGATGAAATCGTTTAAGAGAAAATGCAAGTTTGTTTTCAGTGTAAGGAGATTTTTTTCATTGTTTCTTTTATCTGTTTGTTTTGTTTGGGTATTAGCTAAGAAATGAACTGATGATTTAATTTTAAAGAACGCGTAGCTTGTATTATTAGCAGTACACTCATATTCTATTTTTAGGAATGGCGTGAACTGATATTGTATCAAGGGCATGTGAGTGGTTAAATTTGCATCTTTTCAGATGAATGATCTCTGTTTGTTTTAATGGATGTTTGTTTTAATGGAATTGAGTACATTTCTATATCTGTGATTTCTTTTTCTTTTTCTTTTTCTCCTTTTTTTTTGTTTCAGAAAAGGAATTAGGAAATTATGGTGTTGAGAGCTTTCTATCCTGGCAGGTTTTTATAAATGCTGAATGTTACTTTGTATATTGCAAGTTGTTGTGTTGATTCAATTTTATTGCAATATATATGTTACTGGGTTTGCAAGATCAATGGTCGTGCATTTCAAATACACAAGTTTTATTGTTTTTAGAATTCTACCTGGGTTGGTATTTGTGCTCATCATCTGGTGAACAATTAAAACAATTTGATGGCATTGCTCTTTTCTGCCAATCAATTTGCAGCAATTGCACATTATCCTTTGTAGCTTGACTAGTCCTCCCTTTCTGATTGCTATTTATCCCATGAAGCTTCGCTTATACTTCGAGTGAATTATTGACCCCTATTGGGTGATACACTTGCAACTCTGAAACTGATTTCTTAAAAAAATTGTTGAAGGTTGTCTTCTGTATATTGCTTGTTAGGGAGGGGATGGTTCATTTATAACCCTCTCAAATTTCTTCCATTTTCAGTGCTTCAATGTTTTTTACCTCTGCTGAAATATTTGAGCATCAAATTGTTGATAGTTGGTGCTAATCATATCTGTGGTGAAACCTGATTTGTAACAGAGCAGAGGTTGTTTTGGATGCTGTGCTAAACCCCCCACCATTAGTGAGGCTGATGCAACATCAAAGGGGCTGAGAGGTCAAGAACGATCTGTAAAAAATTCTAGCATATCGGATGATTTCTGGAGCACTAGTGCTGGTGAAATGGAGAGTAGCGCAGTGCATTCCCAGGGAAGCCTTTCATCAATTAGCACATTAAACCAGCCGCTTGATCCCTGCTGTAATGCTGGAAGCACTAGCAACCCTCCTGAATTTGTTAATCGTGGCAAGTTCAAGTCTTTAACTGAGTAAATGTTTTGCTTAAGCTGACTGCTGCCTGTTCTGTGTGTAACTGTTTGCTATTGCGGAGTCTCAGTTAACATGCCACTTTAGCCTTTTTCCACTTGGAACTTGGATTAATTGCAACAAGGCTACAGGCTGTTAGAGTCTTTGCATGAGTTTTTCTGTTGTGTGTGTGTTCAGGAGTTTCTTCTTGGTAAAATATAAGAATTTTGCAAGTCTTTCTCCTTTTTCGTTTCATTCCGCCATTCTCTTTACTGATGCATCTGTGAGGTGAAGTATCCAAATAACAGAGGCAGTATTGGTTGTAGGTCTTCTTCTCTGGAATCAAACAAGGCAGCAATGGCTTGGAAATAAAAAAACTCAGAACAGGACTCAAGTTCGAGAGCCCATGATAAGGTGAAATATCTTCCCTTGTTTGGATACTTCAAATATGTGAAGCACCTGGTTCGCATGGAGCCATTTAAATACCAAATGTTCTTGCAAGTCTTCTTAGTTTGTTTGGTCGATGCTCCAAGTTAACTATTTGAATTTCAAAATGTGGACACAAATTTCCAAGTTTGGACAATTGCTTGACTCTAAAGTTTTTAGTTAACCACATCCTAGGGCTTAGAACTGATTTTTTCCTGCAAAATACGATGTCCACATGAGGTCTATCGCAAATGCAACAACCCCCTTGTGGAATTTGCCTATCAAACATCCCTGCAATGGTAGTGTTTTTTATGTTTTAAGAACACTTTGTTGTCTGCAATTATGTTATGGCATTCATTTTTGCTTTTTGTTAATTCATGTTCTTTAACTCTATGTTTTGCAGTTGGAGTGCCACCTATGAGAGTCTACTTGGGAGTAACAGGCCTTTTTCTCGACCTGTCCCTCTTGCTGTAAGTCAAAAATCTTCCTGCCTAGGTTTCTGCTTTATCATTTGGAAATCTAGTTCACCATTCCTCGTTTCTCATTGGATTCAAATGCCAGGAAATGGTGGATTTTCTTGTTGATGTCTGGGAACAGGAAGGCTTGTATGACTGAATAAGCTTGGATATTCTTACGGATCCTTTTTCTTTCCTCTTTTGATTCCCATATAGTTCTTCAGTGCAAATATATTTACAGGTGCTTATTTTTGTTCTTTTGTTGTTTTCAAACCTTCTGGATTGCCCAGAAAAGAAAATGTATAACTGTTATTATTTTCAACGAGCT
>Ga0325404_1004403_pt1 | contig 14983 bp, 16 predicted proteins | sample PopdelMetagenome_18_FD_205664 | JGI IMG/M metagenome (GOLD analysis project Ga0325404, IMG submission 205664) | Populus deltoides microbial communities from Bellville, Georgia, United States - Xylem-Control-R1 | ecosystem: Host-associated > Plants > Phyllosphere > Stem > Wood/Secondary xylem... | reverse complement strand
TAGAATACTACTAGTAGTAATAGTAATAATAATACCAATAATTATTATTATAAAGGAATTTTTTATAATGTAGTATTCTATATGTATTCATACAGTATGAGCTATGAATGTGCCAAGTATTTGTTGTGCCAAGTATTTGTTGTACCAAGTGTTATACAACATAAATCTAGATTAATCATTTAACAAGCAAAGTATTAAAAGTGAACAAGATAACAAATATAAAGTATGTTAGTATCCAACATTAAGGTCCATGTTAAGTTTATATTATACTTATTCTTACACCATTAGTGTACCCTTTTCACCTTGACATAATTAACCTAGCTAGACATAATGAAAGAAAGAAACATAAATAAACAAGATAAAAACATAAATGAGAAAGAAGTTAACTAAGTAAAAAAAGGAAATGAAAGGCATAAACAAGAGATTAATATAAACAAAACTTAAGTATTACAAAAGAGAGAGCAAGAGCATGATCTTGATCTGAAAACCAAGATGCCTAAATACATGCCAAATGCCTCCTTTTATAGGCCAAAATTCAGAACTATTGATTTGTTGACTAATTGATGAATGGGTGGCCACATCTTGACTTGGTGACAATTCGTATCTTCTTGTCTGCCAAAACTGTCATTGATAACGTCATAATTTGAACAGACTTTAATCATGAAAGTTCTAGGGAATTGTCTCATCTTTCTAGGGTAAAAATATGAGATCATTTGGACTTCTAGAACTCGAGATATGGGCTGAACACTGAACAGTATCTAGGCTGCAGGACAGATTCGGACTTCTTCGTTGTTGCTATAATTTGGACTTGAAAACGGCCTTGTTAAATCTTGGGCTCCAATGAAAGTTGTAGGCCTATGTCTTACCTTTCCATCCATATAAAGTAGAACTAAATCTGAGATCTACAGCTCCATATATGACCCGATTACCGAACAATGTTCCAGTTTAAACTGCACCAACATCTCTTTTCTAAGTTTGGCCATCTCTTTGTCCTTTCAATTTAAGTACTTCAACTCATCAATCAATTCTTTCATTTATGTGATAGGTCTACATTTAAGATGAACATTTACCATAAATTAAAGGTATCTTATATTATTAGATATGTTATTATAAAACATGCTTTAATTAAGGAGTTATTGATACTTCAAGTGCAAAATGATGATATAAAACCATTATAAAACATGCTTTAGTTAAGGAGTTATTGATACTTCAAGTGCAAAATGATGATATAAAACCTTGATAAAAATGCACTTTTAAGTACTAATCAATAGTACATATACTTACTGAATAAAATATCTCAGCTCATCACAGTTAAATAAAACATAATTGTATGCTTGTTTGAACTCAATTTTAGACAAATATCTTCCCCTTATGATATTTTTAGGTGTGGGTTTTCCATAATTAGTGAATATTAACATCATCATGTCATGGAACGCAATTGATTCTCATTCTCAAATGAGGTTCGAAATAGCATAAGATAAATATTGAGATCTCCTCAACAATATAGGCCTCACATATCGAAGCCTCAAATGTGCCTTATTCTTAACCTTTTTCTTAACATTAAAGAAGTACCTACTTAGAATTAAATAAATATTTTCAATTAAGAAAAACAATGAAACTACTTTAGGAATTACACTACATCTATAATATCTAACCTCTCGAATGGATACATCCATCTATACTGGACTGGTCCTCCAACTTATGCCTTATACGATAAATGTATGGGTAGATGCTTCATCGAGTCAAAAAATAATGGAGGTAATATCATCTCAAATTTGCATATTGTTTCGACGATATTCATTTCAAGCCTCTCAATGTGATGTGTCTACAACTTGCTAGAGCATATATCTCTAAAGAAATGATTGATCTCTGTAAGTGCATCTCATATCCCCTTTGGCAACAAATCATGATAAGCTAATGGAATGAGTGTTTTGCATAAACACGTGGTAGTCATGGCTATTCATTCTATACAATCTGCATTCCTCAAGACTAACCAATCTTGTTATGTTCGAGGCATGTTCATCGGGAAAATGCAAACTTGTAAGCCATTGGTAGACTAGAAGTTGTGCATGTTTCTCTAACACAAAGCTCGCTCTGGGTTTTGTGACTCGTGACCCTTCAAAAACCAACTCCATATTTTTACGATTATAGAACAATGTTATATCCATTCTAGCCTTGATGTTGTCCTTTGTCTTCCCCATCACATCCATGACGATGTTGAACATGTTCTCAAACACGTTCTTTTCTGTGTGCATGACGTCAAGGTTATGACAGAGAAGATTGGTCTTCCAATAAGGAAGCTCCCAGAAAATACTTTGCTTTACCTAGTTGTGGGTCAAACCAAAACCAAGAAACTTCTGCTTACCAGATTGAAAACCAAACACAATTTCACCGTATTCTAATACAACGTCATGCAATTCTTCACCAAAAAGATGCAGGGGTGCAACATCCTTTTCAACTCTACCAACAAAGAAATCCTTTTTGTTCTTTCTGTACCTGTGATTCGTTGGCAAGAAACGCCGATGGCAATAATAAAAAAAAGCTTTACCTGCATTTAATACCATGAATGCCTTGTTTTCCATGCAATATAGACATCCTAGTTTTCTATGCGTGCTTCAACCAAAAACCATTATATAAGCTAAAAAATCATTGATAGTCCATATCAAAGCTGCCCTTATAAGAAAATTCTATTTTCTTGATATATCATAAGTCAAAGACCTAGAGGACCACAACTGCGTCAATTCATCAATCAATGGTCGAAAATAAACATCTATATTCCGGCTTGGAGTGTTTGGACCGGGTATCACTTTAGATAAAAACACAAACTCCGGCCTCATATAGATCGCTAGCAGCAAGTTATAAACCGTGAGTATAATCGACCAACAAGAATAAGGAGCAGCAAATGACATGAATAGGTTGAATTCGTCTGTACACAACCCAAGATGCATGTTCCTTGATTCTGGTGAAAAGTGAGGATGCAAATTGTTAAAGTGTTTCCATGCATCATCACTCCATCAACCGCATCATGCGATTAATGCCATGTCATGTACTCAACAGTCTTTGGTGACATGAATAACCTGTACAATCTAGGTGTGATTGGAAAGTATCTAAGTTTTTATATGCCACGAGAGTCTTTCCCATGTTAGTTTTGGGTTTGTAATGGGAATGCCTACATGTCATGCACTCAATCAGCTCATTATTTTCAAGATAATACAACATGCAAAAGTTAGGGCACATGTCAATTTTCTGGTATCCTAAACCGAGGGATTTCATCATGGACTTAGCAGCATAAAAGTTCTCTTTCAGCCTATTTCCTTCAAGTAAAATGCTTCTCACCCATTTGATAATTTTCTCATAACCAGCCTCAGTCACCCCATAATCCGACTTGATGGCGAACACATGTGCAATGACCGGTAATTTCCTATGATTCATGTAGCCATCTCATATTGGTTCATCAAAATCTTTCAATAGATCAAAAAACCTAACTGCGTCTACATTAGGTTCTTCTTCTACGATTGGACATTAACTGGCATTACCTTAGTTTATTCTCATTCCATCCATAACTATATTCTTGTAAGGATTACTGTCATTTACAACTCCATGCACGTTGCTAGCACTAGAAGTTGACCCAACCATCCTTTATACCATGCTCTCATTACAAACAAAAAGTTCTTTGTGTGCATAGCAACATAGGTAATCCTTCATGAACCCTTTGTGTAGAAGATGCATCATTACAACATCTGAATGCAGAAACTTTTTATTTTTACATTTCCTGCATAGACACCTAATACTGCCTACACTAAATTTTTTTGGAATAGACGTTGCGAAATTAATAAAACCCTGAACCCCATTACAATAATCCATCATCTGCAATCCTTAGGGTGAATCTCAATGCATCCATGAACGATCATCCATGACTTCTGTTGAACCTCTATAAAATAATGATCACAACATGTATTAATTAACTACATTAAGTAAATAAATTTGCAAAAATATTGGTTTAGCTCAAGATTATCCAACTTACTTTAAAACTTCTCTTAAATATTCACTATTAATTGTCAATATGCATACAAATTTATGCACATAAATTTACAGAAATCACAACTCGGCAATAACATTGATAAAAATTAAAACGGACCCATTAAACAAGCTATTATTTATTTCATCACAACACATCTAATTCGGTAATTCGACATAAGTTTCAACAATCTACAAATAAATATAATTTACAAAATCTAAAACAAACCATAGCAAGTACAAAATTATACATTCATACTACAAGTTTGTTTGAGAAAAAACAATAAAACATGTACATACCCTAACAAAATACATATACTAAAAAAAACATTCAATAATAATAAAATTGACATTTGAATGTTAAAATTAGAAAGGATATATTTACTTATAAAATATTACAAAATCCAGAATAAATCAGGACACGGATGCTGTGATTACAAAAAAATAAAGAAGGATGATTTGTGTTGAGAAGTGAGTGATGTTTTGAGGGGTGGTTCTTTGCAGTTTGGCAGGGTGGGGGGGAGTTTGTTTAGATGCAGGGATGGGGAAGAAGAAGGAGAAATAGAAGAGGGTCGACAGCGTGGTGATATATTAACGTTTATTGATGGAATCCCTATTTTTATCTGTGATTTCAACGATAATTTTATCAGTTAATGGACACGTCACTATATGGAGATCCCAATTTGAATCCCTCTGCAATTCTGTTGGTAAAATCACCCATAAAAACTTCCACATCATCGCACTACTTTGTTTTTTAAAAGTCTTTATATTCCATCTATTATTTTGTTAGTATATACTGACGAAATGATTTTGTCGGTATATACCAACGGTGTTAGCGATAGATTTAAATCGATCGGTAAATATCATCACAAATTACTGATAGAAAAATTGCATCGATAATTCCGTTAGTATTCGTTGAAGTTTTTATAATGGCCTCTCATTCCCAACAAGCACATGAGAAGACAATAAAGCAGGAAGCAGGGAACAAGCATCATAAGAAGATCAAAGGTAATGAAGATGCTTTCAACCAGGATGTAGAAGAAACAAGACCCAACAGAGGTTAGGGGTTGAGGCTTTATGGAACAATATGATTAGCCAAATAGGCTCAGACATCGACAGATGCATGGAGCAATTGGAAGACAGTGGCGCTAGTGGAAGACAGTGGCAACCAAGCCATAGATCCATGTCTCCAGCACCCCCAGCACACACAACAAAGGACTAAGAAAACTACACCAAAAAACCAACACAACACAAAGAAGAGCCTCCTACATCCATCCAATCCCATACACTCTAACTGAAACAATAAATAGTCATAGTAACATGCATGATCAAAGGAACCAGCAACTGTCAGAGCAACTAGGGTTGAAGAAGCATGACAAGGTAATTACAACAACAACTCAGCATATCAAGCAACAGGAAAAGAAGCATAAAATAGGGCTTATGACCATAATTAGAACAGTTGAAGGTAGCAGATTCCACCCAACAAACACTAAAAGAGTCAACCATAAAAAAAAACCTTATGACTGAAGCCTTATAAGTAAAAGGATGAACAACTCAATATCCACCAAATGATAGCTTTGTAGACTTCCAAGCCAACCAACTCACCGAACAAGCCATGCCCATTGGCATCACATAACATTGATAATAAAGTGGTTTTTCTTATGGAAATGTAAAATCATGTAAAATATTACTTGAAATTTGTGAAATAAAAGTTCCACCAAATTACAGGTGTTATCAAAGATCCTTTTGTTTCTTTCTTCCCATACCAAATAAACATTAATGCTTAAAAAAACTCTTCTCATCCTAGCTTCAAGGTTCTTCTTTCCTAAAATTAATCCTCTAGTTGCACTGCTTAGGGTAGCCATACACCTGCTTATTTTTAACCAAGTCTTTATCTTCCTCCACAGAAGAGAGGTCCAATTGCAGGCAAAGAACAAATGGCTATGATTCTCTTCATGATGCCGACAAAACACACAAAAAGTTTTTGTCTCAATAAACCATAGAGTATCCCTTGTTTTGAGTCTCCTCAACATAGCCAACCATAGAATAAAATTGTGTCTCGGTAAGCACCAGTATTCCCAAACTACATTATCCCAGGACATATAAATACCTTTAACTCTAAGGTATTTGTAAGTATTAGCAAATAAAGGCCCATCAAAGTTTTCCCAACTTCTCATCATAGCCATTCTTTATTGATACTACTGGTGATGATAGATTGCAACTAACGTCTTTTCACTTATCAGATTTTACCGCTTGTATCTTATATTGACCTAATCAACCTCTTCAAGTTCTGATTCCAACAGTACCGTTAGATATGGGGTTTTTTCTTTTAGTGGCATTACTACTTTCATCCTGTAAACTAAGAAATAAGGTATAGCTCATGTGGATGTTCTTATTACGATATGATATGTATGTAGAGTAAAAGGAGCATTTCATGTTAGTCCTTGTACGTGACTACCATGTTCTGCATAATTTTTTTTTTATCAAATGTAAGAATTTATATAGATAAAAAATAAAACACAGCTGGAGACCAGCAAGTCAACTGTTCAGGCATATACAAACTAGTGAAAAGGAACAGGCTCCCTTGAATATTCTAAGGGAACATACTCCCTAATACAAAGAACCTAAACAAGCTAGCTAAACTAACCAGCAGGCGAATACCAACTACAGAGGTTAGAACCAGAAGCAAACATACATATCAGCAACACATGGCTACTGGAAAAGGAACCAAAACATAAGCAAATGCCAACGAAAGGCCAAACAACAATAGAGCATCAGCAATGCAAGCAACACAAAAACATATCAGCAAAGCTGCACAAAATCTGAGAGACTAGCCAGAAGCAAACCAGCAACAACAGGCACAACCAAGCACAAATAGAAAAAGACTACACAGAACAAACTGCCAGCCAAGCTGCATCAGGAAAGTGCACCAAAACAGAACATCTGCTCTGCATCCAAAAACACATGGCAACAGCAACATCAGGCATAACCTGGCACTAACAGAGAAGACTGCACAAAATAAAACTGCCAGCCAAGCTGCATCAAGAAAAACAAGCAACTCGAAATGTCTACCCCGGATGAAGCAAGCAGGGGATCTGCACAAGACAAAACCCAAGACCAGCAAGTCTACAAATATTAAAACAGGCAATACAAGACAACTAATGAGAAATCAAGGGATCACCCTCCCTATCTAAGCATGAAACAAATCATCAAAAAGTGGAAGATAGAGCAAAATCATCTGAGTTGTGCGGTGACTAGAAATCAACAGTAGGGGCCTTGGACTTCCCTTGTGAACCCAAACAAGGGATGACATCTGCTTTGCTTCTAATGAGATATTGCCTCGTGGGAGGGGCTACAACTGCAGTGGCACCAGCTCTAAAATGGTGTGCTCGTGGAGTAACTAGGAGAGTGGAGCCAGAGTGTTAGACCTCTTGCAACCAGGAGACTAAGGCCTCAGTTCACTAGCTGTAATAGCTTTAGTGAATATTGGATCCATTAAGGGATCAACAGAAAGGCCTGCTCAGTACGGTTCCTGCTTCTCAACCGCAGTTGTCTCTATAGAAGGGCTAGAACTGGCTGAACATACTAGAGTTTCATGAGGCCTCCTCTTACTTTTGAGCTTGAGTCCTTTAATGCAAGTGAGAGTTGAATGTCCTAGAATCTTACACTGCTTGCAAAAATATGGAAGTGATTCATACATAATTTGTTGGGGCAAAGAGGTGTCATTGGGCAGAATCACATTGACAAAGGATGGCAAGTTGGAGAGTAGGTCAACTTCAATAAGAACTCTAACATACAAGAGCCGGGTCATTTTTGCAATAGGATCATTATAATGGATCGACTTCCCAATCATGCTAGCAATTTTTTATAAGCAAATTGGGTTCCATCATCTTAGAGGCAGATTAGGGAACGTCACCCAAGTTGGCATTGTGGTCATATCAGTAGATTGAAAGTCAAAGAAATCGGGCATTATTTTCAGGATAAGAGGCCTGCCAAAGACAGCATATGGACCTTCACCTAAGACATCTAACATCTCCGATTCAGAGGAGAATGTAAAGATTAACCAACCCGAATCATGCATTGTGAAATGAGCTTTATGCTACCAGGTTCTACTAATATACATTAACATTGAAGCATAACTTGAGAATATCCTAGCCACATAGCCAATCAAGCAAAACTTCCACTTAACAATAAATTCACTAACATCAGTTTCCAGAAGATGATATGAGGTAGAGGATGCATATTCTGGAAAGTGAATAAGAGTGGGAGACTGAGAATTTGAAGTACCTGATGGTGTGTCTGCAAGAGCACCTCTACTACAACCAGACTAAGACTTATCCTTCACCGGTGATGCAAGAGAAGTGCTGCTAGCAAGGGAAGGAGTGATACCAGAAGGAATTGTTGAAGGATAGCACTTTCCAGAGGATGGTTGATTGGGAGAAACAGTAGATGGGGCGGGGGTAAGACCACTTGAGCCCAGACAAGAACCTCTAGGGTTAAACCCAACCGGTCCTTCTATAGGCAAGGGGTTTGCCCTGGAACTACTATAGGAGCCGTTGTTGCGACCATCAGAAGAGGGAGGATAAAGAGATGGAGCAAGAGAGCCTTTCTTTTGCATGGTTTTGTTCTTGCGTTTGGACAAAACCCTAGCTGCACTAGAGAAATCAGCAAAATCAGCAAATGCAACCTTCATTCTAGGTGGAGTGGAGGTTGGAGAAGGAGAAATAGAGCCATGTTGAACTAGAGAGCAACTCCTGGACTGAACCCTAGGCGTGTGTGAGGCAGACGCATGGCGTTTTGTTTGAAGCCGGAAATCGCCCTGGGTGGAATGAAGATTTGAGGAATTGGTCTTGGATTTTGTCATATTGACCAAAGAGAGAACACTAAGGAGCACAGGACAGACAAGAGAAGAAGAATGGTGTATGAAGAGGGAAGAACACAGACGCCTTAAAGACCATTTCTCTCATTATACCAGGAACTTCTTTCTCTTGACTCTTCTGCATAATTTTCTTTTTTTTTTTTTATCAAATGTAAGAAATTGTATAGATCAAAAGTGAAACACAGTTGGAGACCAGCAAGTCAAATGTATAGGCATATACAAACAATCAGCAGGGAACAAGCTCCCTTTTACAGTAAATGAAGATACTCCCTATAATAAATAAACTAAAATAGCTAGCTAAATAGACCAGCAGGCAAACGCCATATCACAAAGGATTGGACCAACAACAAAAATCATCAAAAGGCTGCAGGCCAACCCAAGATACCAAGGAGGCCAAACATTAACAAAGGCTCTGATTAGAGCACCATCAGCGTATCAGCAAAGCTACATAAATAGAGGGGCTAGTCAGCAGAACAAACCAGCATCGGCAACAGCATCAGTAGGATCAGGAAAACCCAAATAGATCAATTTGCGCCAAGGCAGACCAATTGCCCTAGAGGAGGATCTGCAGAAAGACAGCAACCAAAACAGAAACAAGCAATCACTAGAGAATCCAGCACCCAACCAAGCTTGAACAACAACAGCCAGGAGATCAACTCAATCAGCTATGTATAAAACTAGCAGCAAAGCAAACAGGCACCCACAGAGGATAAGGCTCCAAAGAAGGCTAACAACCAGTCTAAGAGGCACACCATCCAACTACTACCAAAACATGGCAATAGCTGAGAGAACAAATAGGCATTGCACCAGCAACAGGACCAGCAGCACTGCAACAGGAAAGAGCCAGACACAATAAGGCCATAGGCAGAGGTTGAACCGACTCTGCAACAAGGAAAAATAGACCTGCAAAAGGCAACAGCAGGGCAACAAACCAGAAACAACTACCAGAGCTGGAAGCAATTGAAGCACCAACACTAGCACCGGCAAAATAGTAACAGGGACCAAACACAAAAAGCCATAGGCAGAAGCTATAACTCTGTGACAGACATAAACAGTTGATTAATACTTAAAAGTGCATTTTTATCAAGATTTTATATCATTTTGCACTTGAAGTATCAATAACTCCTTAACTAGAGCATGTTTTATAATATCATGTCTAATAATATAAGAAACCTTTAATTTATGGTAAATGCTTATTCTAAATACAGGCCTATCACATAAATCAAAGGATTGATTGATGAGTTCAACTACTGAAATTGAGCAGACAAAGAGAGGGTTAAGCTTAGAAAAGAGATGTTGGTTCAGTCCAAACTGGAACACTGTTTAGTCATTGGGTCATATCTGTAGCTGTAGATCTTAGATTTCAATTTGGTTTATATGGCTAGAAAGCGAAGACACATGCCTAAAACATTCATGAGGAGTCCAAGACTCAATTCTGCTATTTGGAAGTTCAAATCTTAGCAACAATGAAGAAGTCAGAATCTGTCCTGCAGCCCAGACATTGTTCAGTGTTTAGCCCATATCTCGAGTTTTAGAAGTCCAAATGCACCGATTCTTTTTTTTTTTTTTGCAAAGTTGAGACAATTTTCTAGAACTTTTATGAGGACAATCTGTTCAAATTATGATATTAGCAATGATATTTTGTTCAGACAAGAAGATAAGGATTGTCACCAAGTCAAGATGTGGCCACCCACTCAACAATTAGTCATCAGATCAATAGTTTGAAATTTTTGCCTATAAAAGGAGGCATTTGCCATATATTTAGGCATCTTGGTTTTCAAATTAAGATCATTTCTTATTTTCTTTCTTTGTAGTTTTAATGTTCTAGTTTTATTTCATGTTATAGTTTCATTAATATCTTGTTTATGCCTTTCATTTCATTTACTATACTTATATAATTATGTTCTCATCTTGTTTATTTATGTTTCTTTTCTTCATAATGTTTAACTAAGTTTAATATGTCAAGGTGAAAAGGTTTCACTAATGGTGTTAGGATATGTATAATATAAACTCAATATGGACTTCAATGCTTACATCTAAGAAAGTTTGTTATTAACATGTCTTATCATTTTTATCTTATTAATTCTTAATACCTTGTTAAATGGTTAATCTAGATTTGTGTTGTATAACACTTGATACAAGAAATGATTGATCCTTCATAGCCAACTGTATGGTATAACCGACACCTGTGCTATGAAAGGAACTTGATTTGTTGTTAACATAAGTTAGCATCATGAATTCCTGACAATATTTAAAAGTATTGGTGTTACTTAAATAAGATAACTAATATGATCATGTTAATAATTTATAATGAGTTATTAATGATAAATCATCTGATTGGAACCTTCTTTATGTGTGGTTTCTAGTTGAGTAATAAGAAGAGTTTATATTATACTTATTTGAAATACCTTTAGTAGATCCTCTAACCTTGACATTTATTTTTATCATTGTTTAATCCTCACATTAATCTCACATCTCAAAATTCTCTTTAACTTATTATTATTATTATTATTATTTATAATGTATATAATTTATATAGTTAACCTCTTTGTAATTCGACCATGGTCTTGCGGGGTTATTTATTACTTCGACACTCCTGCACTTGGGATAAGACATCAATCTTTTGATCGTGTCACTAAAGCATAGACAAGTAAGCCAAATGCAAAATATTTAAACACATCAAATCATATAAACCACATAAAATACACAAAGCCTAGTCCAATACTATAAAAAAAAAACAGAATTTCTCAGTGGAGTCATCATTTTATCGCAAGTGTGTACGCAACACAAGAAGATCAAGAAGTTGCTACCTAGTTGTTTGGTTTAAGGTCACTAGGAGATGTGGGTGGACTGGTTTTATCAGAAATTCTAAGGTAAGGGACTAGTTGTGGCTAGGAAAGGTATTAGCACCTCTAGCATACCTTACCTAAGGTAAACTATATTGTGTGGTCTGAATGTGGTTTAAAGGTGTTAATGGGTTCCTAATTGGTAGTCTGTCTATAACATAGAGCAAATATTTACACTCATGAACAAAACTGGCATTTAATTTAATATGGGCTCATATGCCCAGATAAATCCTTATAGAAAAAATTCATGTTAGTGTCCTGACCAAGGTTGTCAATTCCATTCCATTTCGTCCAGAATGGCCGAAACATTTCGTACCAATTCAAAAAACGGAACAAAACAGAACAATTTTCATCTCATTTCAAATCTCGGTTCATTCCGCATTTTTCGGATAAATTTCAGCCGGAATGTTCCGGTTTCATTTCACATGTTCCGTTTTGTGCTTGAAAAGCCTTTGAATCAAATTGAACTCAGTTCAATTTGATTAATTAAACCACCCAAGTATAAACTATAAAAAGCTCTTTTTCATTATTATTTTCAATAACAATAATAATAATAATAATATTGAAAATGATTATTACTATTTTCATTAACAATGATATTAATTTTTTAAAAGTAGATTTATCACTAATATATATGGTTTATATTCATGTTGTTTTTTTCATGTTTATACTTTGTAGGAATTTGAGAAAAACAATGGATGATTTAGATCTCATTAGCCTAGATAACATTAACCTATTGAATGAATGGATTTGTGAAAAATCTAGCTTTCTTGATGGAGAGGATATAAGTTGGGAGACTATTGAAACACCTTTGTCTACTTTAACTTTAGAGGATGAAGAGATATGTTTTGATGACGAGAATGAGCTTGGTGGAAATGATCAACTATTGAAATGTTTAGTTGGTGACTTTCCCTACATACCACCACAAGATTAAGATCCTTATTTCTATTTTAATGATGGAAATGATGTTTGATTTATGTTTTTTCTTTTTGCGTTAAAACATTTTACTTTCATAATATTTTGATATTTTGTTTAAGTTGAATTACTTTAAGTTAAAGTTCTATTTAATCTTGACTATTTAAGAATATTTTAAATTTTAAAATTATATTTGTTTGACATTGTGTTTGTAATGCATAATTTATAATTAATTTATCTTGAATTTGAATTACGTTTGTTGAATTACACACACACACACATAAACAGTACAACTCCGAAACGGCATGCCAAAACGCTTCGAAACCGAAATATTCCATTCCAATTGAAAAAACAAAACACTTACCGAAATGTAATTAACAACCTTGGTCGTGACAGGATTCACCTATCCTAAAAGGCAAAAGTGTTTCCCACAACTTGTATATTATGGTGAAAAATACTCCTGATTAAAATTGGTGAATATTAAAAAAAATTGAGAATTTTCTAGTCAACTTCTGATATTTAAATACAAGCTTACTTGTAAATCCAACATTTATACCACAATGTTGACCATTAATTTTCAGAGAAAGAAGAAGAAAAAAACTTAGGGTTTTTGAAATATTGGCCAAATCCTTAAGGAATTTTACAAACTTCTTGTAAATTTCACAAAAAAATAGAGAAATAAAAAAAAACTAAAACAATGCTAAAAAAAAATTTCTATTTTTTTATAAATAAAATGCAATTTTTGTAAGGATTGAGTCGTATGCAATAAGGAGAAATCATTTATTTAGTCATATGCAATCAAAACATTAGATTAATTTCTTTTTCCCTTTTTTTAACAATTATTTAACATAAAATAAAATAAAATACAAACACACGTACATCCTTTTTTTACTAATTACTCACACCAAAAAATTACACAAGTCTACAAACCACCAAAAATTTAAATTTGAACAATAATTGAAAACATACACTAAAAATTCAAAATTTGCAAAATGGTCCTCCCAAGGGTTGGAAAAAAATTGGAGAGATTGTTGAAAACTTAGGAAGCACATTGGAAGATTCTGGGACCATCAGAACAACGGCGACGCATGAGTCTTACACATTGTCGCCACTAGCGGAGCGTGTAGGTGACACTCTTGCATCTTGAGAGGCATGTGATGGCATGGATCAAGTAGCTCTTCCTCTCCCCTTCACTCCTATATTGGTGGTGTAACAAAGGGGAACCTGCAAAAGCAAGAAACAAACACAACAAACTTTAGTTCTTTTCTTTCTTTTCCCTTATTTAGATATGCTTCTCTCACTATTTTTTCTTCAAATGGTCATTGTCACTGCTGCTACAAGTGGAGAATCGTGTGTGGGGAGGACCAATTCGGTGGTTTTTGATGGTCATTGGTTCATGGCTGGAGAGAGAGAGAAGTTGTTTGCGATGGTATTTACAACGACGATGCTGCTGGAGCTGGCGTTATCGAATCTGTTGCTGGGGGAGGCTACTATGATGTTGAGGAGCTAGTGCTTGTTGTTAGGGGAATGTGGTCAATGATGATAGTGGGTAGATTTGTGGTGGCTTCGAATGGATAAATGAGAGGACAACATCATGAGGTGAAGGTTTGCATGGTGGAGGGCTACTCGCGATGATTGTGAGTTGTGGTGAAGGGTATAAGGGTTGGCACTATGGTGAAGAGGTGTGAGCTTCTGGGTTTAGTCTCTTCATAGTAAAAATTGAGGGGTTGTAAAGAGAACAATCTTCAGCTGTGAGTTTTGGTTTTAAGATGGAAACTTTGTGTGGAGTCGTGAGAGAAGTTATTGGTAGTAGCGTGAAGGTTGGTCTTTGTTGATGGTGGCATGGAGGTCGAGAGATGAAGGAAACATGTCTATAGATGTGTTGTTTTTTCTTGTGTAGTGATTGTGCATCAAAAGTATCATTAAGTCTCTTATTTTACATATGTATTTATTGTTTTTATTTGGGTTTTTTTATAATAATTGATTTGCTTTTTAGTAATGAAGTTTCTTTTAATATTTCGATAGGTTTTTGGAGCTTAAATGAATTATTTCAGAAAATTCAACGTCGGAATTCGGAACAAAGAATTGAAGAGAAATTTAGTTGAAGATTGAAGAAAATCTTGGTTCAAATAAGTGCTCCAAATTTGCCCCAAAAATCAATTCTATTCCAATTCTAGAAAAGAATATCATATGATCTATTTCAAGCCCAAACTTGCCTTATGTTATGTGCAAACTTCAACCATCAAACACTTAAGGTTTTAATGTCAATCTTAGCCCAAATAATAGGTACATTTGTATCCTTATTTGATGCTTAAATTCAGCCCCA
>Ga0325404_1004401_pt1 | contig 14986 bp, 17 predicted proteins | sample PopdelMetagenome_18_FD_205664 | JGI IMG/M metagenome (GOLD analysis project Ga0325404, IMG submission 205664) | Populus deltoides microbial communities from Bellville, Georgia, United States - Xylem-Control-R1 | ecosystem: Host-associated > Plants > Phyllosphere > Stem > Wood/Secondary xylem... | reverse complement strand
AAAAAATAAAAAAATTAAGAGGATATTATGGATGCTGATGAGATGATAGCATCTAAGCCTTACAATTCCCACACACGCAACGCGAAGCACAAAACCCTGAAAGACTACTTTGGTTTTTGTTTCAAATTCGAGAACCCTCTCTTCTCCTTAAACCCCTCAAGGGTTTTCTTCCTTCTTTGCAACACTCGTGACTCTCCTACTTTCAAGTATAAAAATAGATAGATAAGAGGAAGCCCAAAAAAATCTTCTCTCTTTCTAAAACCTGCTGCTTCTACTCGCTCTAGCTCTAGCTCCACCTCCACCTCCACCTCTCTAATGGCTCCAGTTCTAAGCAGAAGCTTGGCTACTTCTGCCTCTTTAATCTCCCTTTCCTCTTCTATTAGACATCCAAATAATAAAGTCTTCAATCTCAAAAGTGTTTTCTTGCCACAAAATAATGGTCTCAGAAAGGGTTTTTCTTGTTCTGGCTTAAAATGGAAACCTGAGAAGAGAAGTGACCAGGTTTCGGTTAGGTGTAAGGCTGCTGTGGCTGAGAAGGAATCTACTGATACCTCAGGCGAGAAATTTGAGTACCAAGCTGAGGTGGGTTTCGTTTTGTTCTGTGAAACTTGGAATCTGTTTGAAGTTTTGCGAATTGGGTCTTGATTTTTCTAGTGTTTTAGTCTAATTTTGTTTTCGTCTCAGTTTGACCTTTTGAAGTATTTTTATTTATTTTTGTTGGTGAATGATTGATTTTTGTGGTTTTTTTTCGTTGATATGATTGATCTTTTTCATGTTATGTGTAGTTTGGAATTAAGTTTTTGTTTCAAAAGCACTGAAAGTTGAGAAATTTAATCGTTTCAGGTTAGTCGACTGTTGGATTTGATAGTTCACAGTCTGTACAGTCACAAGGAAGTCTTCCTGAGAGAGCTTGTGAGGTGAGCATTTACTGTATTGATAGCTAGCAATTATATTAATCTTTCCTAATCTCTGGCTTTATGAGTTTGCTAATTTTCTATCTAGTTTGTTAATTTGAGGATTTTTGTGTGCGAGGCAACATGAGAAAACAGCTTTTTTGCCTTCGGTACCCATTTTACAGACCAAATGTTTTACTATTTCTTTTCTAGTGATATTATATTGTTTTCATAGCACTTCCCATTGTAGTAGACGCATTGACTTGATTCTATTACTATGATGCAGCAATGCAAGTGATGCTTTAGATAAGTTGAGATTCTTAAGTGTGACTGAACCGTCTTTGCTTGGAGATGCTGGTGACCTTGAGATACGCATCAGATCTGATCCAGACAATGGCATCATTACCATAACGTATGTATTTTTTTTTAATTTCACTTCCTCAGTGTAGATAAGTATGCTGGGAAGCAATTTGATCTGATTTTTCTGAATCTGCAGAGATACTGGCATTGGGATGACGAAAGAGGAGTTAGTTGACTGCCTTGGAACTATTGCTCAGAGTGGCACTTCAAAATTCCTCAAGGCTCTTAAGGTGTCTGTTTATCCTTAAGATAACATCGAATCACTGACCATTCTTAGATTCTGTCGGACATATAATTAAGTTCTCTTGCCTGTTATCTTTACAGGAAAACAAAGATGTTGGGGCAGACAATGATTTGATTGGCCAATTTGGTGTTGGTTTCTATTCTGCTTTCCTTGTATCTGAGAAGGTGCAATGTGTTTCCTATTTTTTTTGTATATATTGCTCTGTCTGCTGCTATTTGAAGTGTTTGTGACTGGGTGTTTTGTGACAAGTTCCTGATCAAACTTGATCATGTATATTATTTGCAATCAGGTTGTTGTGTCTACAAAGAGCCCAAAGTCAGATAAGCAATATGTTTGGGAATCAGAAGCCGACAGTAGCTCATATGTCATCAAGGAAGAAACTGACCCCGAAAAGATCCTGCGTCGTGGTACTGAAATCACACTTTATTTAAAGGTATACTTGCTTCTTGGATACTATTCACAAATTACATGCAAAACATGCATTCAACCTTATTTTGAAAGGCAGTATTGTTTGCTTATGGTTCCAAAACAAAACTTAAAATTCTCTCTTTGCTGGCTTGTTTTGTGTCTGCGGTTTGGGGGGACCTTGTAGGGTTCGCCTGTTTTTGTTTCCAACTTTAGTAATTGTGATCACAAGCAGGCTTATACATTATTGTTCTATTGCAGGAAGATGACAAGTATGAATTCTCAGAAGCAGTCAGAATCCAGGGGTTGGTGAAGAATTACTCTCAGTTTGTTGCTTTCCCCATCTATACATGGGTTGAAAAATCAAGGACTGTTGAGGTCAGAATACTTCCCTCTCTACCATCCTGCTTATTGACAAAATTACATAAAAGTTGAAAAACTTTGTGTGGATGGAACTTTGATTTGCATGTACATTTTTGTTTGGAATTCTTAGAGGAAGTACATTACTCTTACCATTTAAAAACTGTATTGCTCTTCAACCTGGTTTCTTAGAACCTTTGTAAGAACTTATGTTTTCAGTATCTTACAATTTTGAACGTGAGTAGTAATTTGAGCTGAATATTGCTTCTGTCATTATTAGTGCTGTTTGTACATTTAAGCCAATACCAACTAAAGTGTCTTTACTAAATTGAAACATTGGCAGGTGGAAGAGGAGGAAGAACCAAAAGGAGAAGAGGTGCCAGAGGTAAATGCCATCACAACCTTGATAAAGATTCTATGATTTTGGTCTAATTAACCAGTCCATTAACTGGGTTCTTGTTCCTGTTGCAGGGTGAGAAGAAAAAAACAAAGAAAACTAAAACTGAGAAGTATTGGGATTGGGAATTAGCCAACGAAACAAAACCAATTTGGGTGAGTATATATGTATCAGTTGTATTGTCAATGTAGCTAACATATGTATTACCTTTGTTTTTGCTATTTCTTATGTGATGTGTTTTATGTTTTAGATGAGGAATCCAAAGGAAGTTGAAAAGGATGAATATCAGGAGTTCTACAAGAAGACATTTAATGAATTCTTGGATCCACTTGCATACACACACTTTACCACAGAGGTACCATAATATTCAGACTTCTTAGTTGACTACCTATTGTTCAGGGTCTGAAATTTACTTAGAATTTTTTTGCATTTTTTGCAGGGAGAAGTTGAGTTTAGGAGTGTTCTATACATTCCAGGAATGGGGCCCCTTAACAACGAGGAAGTAATAAATCCAAAAACCAAGAACATTCGCTTACATGTGAAGCGGGTTTTTATCTCAGATGATTTTGATGGGGAGCTGGTAAGTGTTGTCATAAATTTTTGAAATCCAAATTTTGAATGTTTTCTGCATTTTCTTCATGCATATTTAATCATACTTGGTTATTGTATCTGAATTTTAATTAGGGAAGATCTTTGTCCATACCCATTTAATCTGTACTCTATCCTTGGTGCAAATTTTTATAGTTTTCTCCCAAGGATTCAATACACTGTTTTGGGCAGCTAAGGTTGTCATAAAGTTGCAATTTTATACAAGGCCAAGCTAAGTTGGTTGTCTTTTCCTTTTTTTGGGCAGTTCCCACGATATTTAAGCTTTGTGAGGGGTGTGGTGGACTCCGATGATCTTCCTCTTAATGTTTCTCGAGAGATTCTCCAAGAGAGTCGGATTGTAAGGATTATGAGAAAACGACTTGTTAGGAAAGCATTTGACATGGTTCAAGATCTTTCTGAAAGTGAAAACAAGGAGGTTAGTAGCAAAGTTGTTTGTGTACATTTTTACTTTCTTCAACCTGTGATTTACTAATGAATTGGGCCTATATATGTTTTTGATTTTCAGGATTACAAAAAATTCTGGGAGAACTTTGGCAAGTTTCTGAAATTAGGATGTGTTGAAGACTCTGGTAATCACAAGCGCATAACTCCGCTTTTGCGGTTCTACACTTCCAAAAGCGAGGAAGAACTCACAAGCCTAGATGAATATGTTGAAAATATGGGAGAAAACCAGAAGGCTATCTATTACTTGGCAACAGACAGCTTGAAAAGTGCCAAGAGCGCGCCCTTCTTGGAGAAGTTGCTTCAAAAGGACATTGAGGTATGTGCAGGGTGCAGATTTGGTTTTATCATCTCTTGAATTCACATGGTAATGACAAGTTTTTTCTGTGATGCATTTTTTAGCTGATGAAGAATGAGTGATTCAAGTTCTCATCATCCATTTTTTAGCTGTCTGATACACAAAACTATTAATACCTCAATAAAACAATGTGTACACAAGGCAAAACACACAACCTTGATGATGTGTTTTATAAGAATGTAGATCTATGATATACGCTTTTGCAGAAGAAGAATGAAATAATTGAAACCTTAAATAAAAGGAGGGATTACATTAAATTGGCTTAAGTAGGTTTAAATAATTTTATAGATTTGGCTAATGAAATTCACATTCATGAATTCCAGAAAAACTGACACGCACACTTATATAGTTTTTGTCTTTTCTTTTACCTGGCCATTCCTTGTAGCTGCTGTTATGATAATCTTTATTGTTGTACTTTTTTCTTTTTTTCACTTCATAAGCTGTTTCAGGTTCTGTGTTGGCAGATGTCGGGTATTCCATTTCAAGTTCCTGGATGGCTGATGTGGTTTGTTTGTTTGTTTCACTGTTTGCAGGTCCTTTATTTAATTGAGCCAATTGACGAAGTTGCCATCCAGAACCTGCAAACCTACAAAGAGAAGAAATTTGTTGATATCAGCAAGGAAGATCTAGAACTCGGTTAGGACTAGCAATTTCTCTGTCTATTGTGTTATTCATAGAAGCAATTCAAAAAGCTTCTTCTTGGCGTAGCTCCTGTCTTCTTGGGGCTCCAGTGTCCATCTCTCTAACAAAATAGGATTTCGATGTCAGGTGATGATGATGAGGTCAAAGATAGGGAAACTAAACAAGAATACAATCTCCTATGTGATTGGATTAAGCAGCAACTTGGTGAAAAGGTGGCCAAAGTCCAAGTTTCAAAGCGTCTGAGCTCTTCTCCCTGTGTGCTTGTCTCTGGCAAGTTTGGTTGGTCTGCGAACATGGAAAGGTTAGAAATGGACTTAAATAACACCAATCTTACCCCCATTCCACCCAACCTAACCAAAGCTCAAAGCTTATTCAGTTGAACTTATTTCAAATCTTTCATACTTTCGAAGGTTGATGAAAGCACAAACCCTTGGGGATCAATCTAGCTTGGAGTTCATGAGGGGAAGGAGAATACTGGAGATTAACCCAGATCACCCAATCATTAAAGACATGAATGTAAGACAGTTCTTCTCAACACTGATTAATTTGGTGAAGCTATGCTTTTGTTGTTGTTGTTGTTCTTCTTTTTCTTCTTTAATCACTGAGGAAGTAATGGAGAACCTGATAGAAACAGCTTGAAGAACTGTTGGGCATTATAATAGAGAACTTGATAGAAAAAGTTTGAAGAACTGTTGGGCATTATGTGACATACCAAATTAAATGGGAAATGGAAGGTTATATAATTGTTTTATCATGAGAATATAATCATGCTGTCTAACTTACTCAAGCAAGTTATGCTGTTTAAACTCACTGTTTATCTGTGAAACCCACCAAAAATGGACCAAATAAATTAGAAGATACTTAGGTTTTTAATGCAAAGGGAGAGCGGTTTAAACTCAGCTTGTTTGTATATGCAGGCTGCTTGCAAGAATGCACCTGACAGCGATGATGCCAAGAGAGCTGTTGACCTCCTATATGACACAGCGTTGATCTCCAGTGGATTCACTGTAAGAATTAACAATATTTTTTTTTTAAAAAAATTCTTTTAATTGCTTTACATACGCTTGAATATGAGTAGGTTCTTGTCATTCACAATTTTCCCTTGATGCTGCAGCCCGACAGCCCAGCTGAGCTGGGTGGTAAAATATATGAGATGATGGCCATGGCACTTGGAGGGAGATGGGGTAGATCAGATGGAGATAAGGAAGAGGCAGCAGAGGGCAATGCTGCAGAATCTGATGCGAATGCCAGTGAGGTCTCAGAGCCACAAGTAATTGAACCATCAGAAGTGAGGATGGAGAGTGATCCATGGCAAGATTGATTCTTATCTTGACACAGAAAATTAGGCATTATTTATTTTACCCTCAAGGGGAATAATGCATACAAAAGAGAGAAGTGGGGTGAACTGGAGAGAGGCAGGTGCTGATAAACCCATGACAGGAAAATACTCGTTAGAGTTGGATTGTAGGGTTTGGATCTTTATAGGATTGTATCATTTCATGGTTCAAAATAACTATTGTAACTGCTTTTTTACCCTGCTCGGTTTGATAAGCAATAGCAGGAAGAGTAGTTGGATGGGTGATAATGGCGTATTTTTTTATCTCCCATATTTGTTAAGCTTAATTACTGTATCATGTGCTTGTTTTCTTAGACAGAGAAACCCCAACCTGCCTCTTTCTGTTTTCCTAAGAGGATAAGCGGAACCCTAAAGCACGACTCCATTACACGACTGTCCTTTCACAGGACTCGTTGAGCTAGTCGTCTTCTGTCGAGGCTCTCTTTCCTCTTGTATTGTCAGGTTACTCTTCAAGAATTCTCAACTTGTTTAGCCACAAACGCCAATCCTTTCCTTCTTTTTGCACAATTCTTTCGGACACATGATTGGGAACCGAGATTCATTATTTAATCCAAAGAAACCGACAGATATCCTTTTCAGTTGCTTGTGGCGAGCTTAACAAGGTGATTTGGTTCAACGCAAGAGAGCATATTCATATTATACCTTGCCATCGTTTCAAGGTACTTCGAAGCTTACTAGGGTTTTCTAAAGTGTCCGATTTAAAATGCCAAAACAATGGCAGAGTAGTGCTAGTATCTCCCAAGAACAAGAAGAATAAAGGGAAAAATATTCGAGGAGATGAGAATGGGTGATTTCTTTCGATGCTGAAAATTCTTGTTCTGAATACTTAAACTGAAAATAACCAGGGTAGCATGACTCATTTTAAAGAGCGCACCGAATAGAATAGGGTACGATCCTAAACTCTCTAGCAGATGGACTTCAAGCTAGAGCAGTTTATTAACAGTTAAATCAGTTAGCTCGACAGACGTATAAGAGAGATTTTACGACCCTCAACAACATGAAAGAAAAGCTTCAGAATCTCAAGTAACTTCTGTTCTGTGACATGTTCAGAATAAATTCTTAAGAAACAATGAAATTCTATCCCACTAATCAAGCTTTTCATTTTCAATTTGTGCCAGTCTCACAATTTCTTTTCGAAACAAATAACTTCTTCTTTGTTGTATCCATGAAGATCCAAATTTTTTCCATGTCAATCATATTCTAATCAATTATCACATTCTTCTATATATTTTTATACTTGAAACTCCAAGTTCCATAACCACCAAATTTAATTTTTTAAATTTCTTTTCCATCCTTAATGTTTAAAAACAATCAAATAAAATTTCTTGTTCTCTCATTGATAAAATTTCACCAACCATTCACTCCTCCGAACTTTGATGGTCCATGGCTCCACAAGTCACCCCAAAACCCATGGATCCATGCAACATAATGGAAGAAGCCCATCCCACATAGGTTTTAAGGAGGGTTTAAAGGCGGCTAGGCTTCACGCCCCCCCGCCCCGATTCATAGAGTTTGATTTTAATTCACAATCTCCCTTGGTCCCTTTCATCACCCCCTGTCTAATTCACAGTTCCTCTCACTCCCCTTCAAGTCTTTGTCCATGCCCATCATTATCTTCACTACCATTTCACCTTCTTTTACTACAGTTAGATTATAATAATAAATCATTCATTCAAATTTCTTGCTTTCTACATCATGTGGAGAACCTTAGCCAAATATGCTCCTTCTAAAAAGCTGAGACTTACCTCAAGCTCTCGTAATCTCTTTAAAGAATCAACCGTTATTGAAAAATTCAGATCCCCAGATACCAAAACATACCTAAATTCAACATTTTCTCTTCTGGGTTCTCGTCAGGCTGGCGTTTTACGTCAAAATGACAAATTGGACAATCCTAGTTATGGTGATTTAACAAACTCTTTTCGTCTCTCCCCTTGTTTTTTCAAGGGGTATGCAACCGCAGCAGCTGCAGAGGTGATTTCTTCGACTGATGAATCAGACCTTTCTGGGTCTGATGACTTTCAAGGATCAATGGAGGAAATTGACAAGAATTTCCGGAAACTGGAGTCACAGTTTATGCCACAACAGAAGAAAATGATGGCAGGTATGGGGATTGGAAAGTATACCATTCTTAAAAGGAGGCAAGTAAAGATGGAGACAGAAGCATGGGAACAGACGGCACGAGAGTATCAGGAGATGTTAGAGGACATGTGCGAGCAGAAACTGGCACCTAATTTGCCTTATGTAAAGTCTCTGTTTCTTGGTTGGTTTGAGCCTTTGAGGGAAGCAATTCTTGCAGAGCAAGAATTGTGTAAGGTGAACTCGAGGGTTCCTCATAGAGCCTATTTTAATGACTTGCCGGCTGATATGATGGCAGTTATTACTATGCATAAGTTGATGGGGTTGTTGATGACCGGTAATGGAGGGACTGCCAGTAGTAGGGTGGTTCAAGCCGCATCTGTTGTTGGCGAAGCAATTGAAAATGAGGTGAATGACTTAGAAATTTAATTATTTTTTTCAGTGGGGTGTTTTGTTTTCTGTTTCTATTTTAAGTTGGAAATGTTTGGTAAAGAGAACACAAAAGCATGTGGCTGTAGGAATGTTAGATTGAAACTTTTTAGAAGTATTCGTTTTTCTTGGATTGTGTAGAAATCTGGCCCTTTAGTTAAATTCCATGAGATAACTCATCCTCTATTCTCCCATCTCTTCAATACCTCCAATTGTGTCTTTAAAGCTCTTTTAAATGTTTCCTGCAAACTGTAGGATACTGTGCTTCTATTTTGATATTCAAATACCTTTTCATGTTTCTTCATAACATCAGTATATATCTTTCAGGTAGCACATTTTAGTAGGTTCAATTTTCAAGATAGACTTCTTTTAGTGTTTAGTAATCCCGTGATGACAAACTTGCGTGGCAGTTTTGTTTTTCTTTTTTTTTTTTTTGTTATGGTTACTGCATTTTTGTTCATCTTGTTCATATGGCATGCGATAACTAGTTTGTGTAGGATTCTGATATTTCTTATTATTTATTAAATTGATTTCTTGTTATTTGTTGTATAATTCTACATTTATTCGGATATGCTATTAAAAATTATTTAGATTTAAAGAAGAAAATCAATCTTATTGGTACCGTCTAAGGTGCCAGATGTCATTTGTCTAGGAATTTCTTGAACTCCGATCAATCTTCTGCAACAGAATATAAAGACCATATTTTTGAAGAATAAGATTTGACCAGTTATAACAAAACAAAAGGATAAAAGATAAAGGAATGGGGTGCTTCCCTTTTCTGGAAGGATCATACAATAGAAGCATCATAAAATATTTTCTTGTATTTTCTTAGAAAAAAGAAATGAAGAAACAGAAAATATCAAGCCCATAGAACCAGGAATCAGTCAAAACCAAGAATCATCATTGGTGACCAAACAAATGAGTTGAGGTGCAAAGCATGATTTGCATTGCTTTCAAATCTCTTGTTGAATGAATGAATGATTTCACATAGTTTCCTTGTCTGTCATATGGTAAAGCATACAATTCTTTTGGAGACTGCCTACTTCTTAGTATCTTCTTGTTGTTCCTGCTTAAGCACAGGATACAACCAACAGAGGTAGGTGCTTTCAAGATTGGCATCTCCACATGAATTTCTAATATTCTTCTTGTGATATACACTTTAATTGAAAATGCACTTACGGTTTGGTTAAGAAATACACAAATTGCACTTCTTTTTCACCTAGCAAAGTAAATAACTGCTTGTTTAGAGACATAATTTAATGACTTCATGATTATTACTAAGCAGTATGTTGTATTTCCTGGCTTTTATTGAGAGCTTGTGTGCAATTATCTCTTGTGTGGATCAGGCGAAGATACACAAGTTTTTGGAGAAGACAAAGAAGAGGAAGAATTTGAAAGACAAGATATCTGAAGGTGAGTCTGGTGCTGCTATTTATGAAGGAGAGAAACTAACTAAGGAACAGGAGAAACTGAGGAAAAAAGTAACTACACTGATGAAAAAACAAAAGGTTCATCAAGTAAGGCGAATTGTGAAGGGTCATGATGATTCAATGCCTTGGGGTCAGGAAGCACATCTGAAGGTTCGTGATATCTCTTGCTGTAAATGTAGTTGCATAAGAGTGTCATTTTTTCTCTGCATTTTGCTCTGATGCTTACCTATCCCAGGTTGGCTCTCGCTTGATTCAATTAATGATAGAAACTGCCTATATACAACCTCCAATTGATCAAATAGGAGATGGTCCGCCTGATATTCGCCCTGCATTTGTGCATACCCTTAAAACCATCACAAAAGATACACAGTGAGAAATTGGAATCTATGACTCTCTTTCTCTCTCTCTTGCATATCACCATCTAAAATTTTTTTGGCCTACATTTGGATAGGAAAAGTAGTAGGAGATACGGTGTTATTGAGTGTGATCCACTTGTTCGCAAAGGCCTTGAGAAATCTGTAAGTAACTACAGTTTATGCTGTTGTGGCTCTGGTAGTATCTATTTTGATTATGTTTAAAGATTATATCTTCCTTTAGGTATTGTGATGATACTAATTCTTGTCATCTGAACAGGCTAGGCACATGGTCATCCCTTATATGCCAATGCTGGTGCCTCCTCTAAACTGGACAGGGTATGAGTTTCAATTCTATCTTTTGACCCATTTTCTTTTTGTTTATACCAATCCATGTGCAAAGTTTCTAGTTAAATCTTGTTTAATGGAACAACCTGGTTCTAAGTAGTGATATATTCTCCTTGTAAGAATAATTCTTAAAAATAATTTGTTTTATTTCAGTTGTTCTTGGTCAAATATTGGGCTGTCAAGCTTACTGCTTTACAAAATAAAATAAAAGACCAACCTTGTCAAATCTTCTTTAAGACAGCTAGCTAGACATTAATATAATTGGGGGTGCTGGTTTCTTTCCCCCTAACCTTTGTAATAATTTGACAGGTATGACCAAGGTGCATACTTTTTCTTACCATCCTATGTTATGCGAATCCATGGAGCAAAACAACAACGTGTCGCAATTAAAAGGGCTTCAAGGAATCAATTAGAGCCTGTTTTTAAGGTTTGAAACCACTGCTTGAGTTGATTCTATCTATTTTCCACTGACAACTATGTCACTATAATTGACACATTTTCTTGATGAATGGTGATGATTTGTAACCAACTTCATGCTTGCACCCTTACCCTCACTATAATTCTGTTTTTTTTTTTGATGAATCAGGCCCTGGATACTCTTGGAAATACCAAATGGAGAGTAAATAAAAGGATTCTTGGAGTCATTGATAGAATATGGGCTAGTGGAGGCCATCTTGCTGGCTTGGTTGACCGTGAAGATGTGGGTTATTTATACGAGCTGAAGTTCATATAATTTTCATCTAGAATAATATTTAACATTGCTTATGCCAGTTCTTACTCTTTCCCTCCTTTCTTTTATTGAACCCCTCCCCTCGAACTCCTTCATTTTCACTTATAAAAACTTGATAGGTTCCTTTGCCTGAGGAGCCACAAACAGAAGATGAAGCTGAAATTCAGAAATGGAGATGGAAAGTTAAAAGTGTGAAAAAGGAGAACAGTGAGCGACATTCACAGCGTTGTGATGTGGAACTAAAACTTGCGGTAAGAAGCTCCCTTGTTTCAGCAAATAACAAGTGTGTGCATGTTTTTGTAGATGGCTTGTTAAATTGCTATAACTTGGAGCAGGTAGCTAGAAAGATGAAGGACGAGGAAGGCTTTTACTATCCACACAATGTTGATTTTCGGGGTCGTGCTTACCCTATGCACCCATATTTGAATCATCTTGGCTCTGATGTGTGCCGGGGCATCCTTGAGTTTGCAGAGGGGCGACCTCTTGGGAAGTCTGGTTTGCGCTGGCTGAAGATACATTTAGCAAATCTGTATGCTGGTGGAGTAGACAAATTATCCTATGATGGTCGAATATCATTTACTGAGAATCATCTGGATGATATCTTTGATTCTGCTGACCGACCTCTTGAAGGACGACGCTGGTGGTTGGGTGCGGAGGATCCTTTTCAATGCTTGGCAGTATGCATTAATCTCTCAGAAGCTTTGAGAAGCCCTTCTCCAGAGACTGCTATTTCACATACACCTGTTCACCAGGTACCTTTTCTCTCTGTAGTTACTGCTTTTGAGTTCTGTGAAAAAATCAAGCTGATGACGGCATATGATGAGTTGCGATGAGCTCTGGAGCAGACTTGTTGCTTCAATGTTATTCATTGGCTGATGCTTGCTGTATTGTCTTCAAAGAAGTTTAGAGGCTTTATATTAAACCTTTGCTTTCTTTGTGATATAGTTTTTCATATTGAATGTGCAGTACAGAAACATACCATGATCAAGAATTTATTCTTATATTTCCTTTTTTTTTTCTTTTCCAAGGATGGTTCGTGCAATGGCTTGCAACATTATGCTGCCCTTGGAAGGGACAAGGTAAATAGTTTTTGTTCACGTTGACTTGAGAAAATTGCAAAACATCTCCCAATCCAAAATTTGGAAATCTGGAACTTTTTAGATTTTGCATCAAGGTTCATAAATTTTTCTTACACAACTTATACTCTGCCAGAACCTTGTTTTAAGTGTTTTTGAATGCACAACTATGACCAAGGATTTCTAATCTTTGTTTGAAATGGAAGCATCACGTGTTCCAGTGCATGGTGTGATTTTGTTGTACTTCTCTTATGTTTTACATTAAGCAATAAACTGAATTGAACTTTTTATCAGTTGGGAGCAGCTGCAGTAAATCTAGTTGGAGGAGGAAAACCTGCTGATGTTTACTCAGGAATTGCGGCCAGGTGGGCTCTTTCTCTTACTGCATCTCTGTGGAAATTGGGGTGGGGGTAGTGAAGGTGGTTGGGGCAGCCAACTACAAAATGACGACTAAGAGCCCTTGCTATGGTTGGGCAGTGGGCGAACCTTTTTACTTAAATTGGATTTTAACATGTATCTACGGGGAGTATGCAGGCTGACTGTCTGAAAAAAAAAAGGGTAATACCATAGTAAATCCTGGAATACCAGAATCTGGTTATGACAGCAATCTGTATCTATGATTTTTAAATGTCACTTTAATTCAATATATTAGGAATTATTGGAATTTCATCATACGTGTTGCTTCTGGAATTGCCAGCAACTCATGTTCAACTGTACATTGAAAATTACTTTGTCGTTTTGTTAGCATATCTAATGTTTAACACAATTGTTGTTTTTGATGTAGAGTTCTTGATATCATGCGAAGAGATGCAGAAATTGACCCTGCAATTAATCCAAATTCAGTGCATGCTAAGCTTTTAATCAATCAGGTTTCTGCCTGCCTTGTGTTTATTAATGGTGTTAAATATGCCTGAGATTATTCAATTTTAACACTGTTTGAATTGCTAAATTTATGAATGATTCCTCAGTTTCAACAACATACACATACATAATTAATTAGGTTGTAGGATCAGGCGACTCATTTTGTAGCCAAACATTCTTGGGCATGCTTGTACACGACTCCCTATGATATATTACTAACAGCTTTCCTTCATTATTGGAACCCAGGTGGACCGGAAGTTGGTGAAGCAGACAGTGATGACATCAGTGTATGGGGTTACTTATATTGGTGCCCGTGACCAAATCAAAAGGAGGTTAAGAGAGCGTTGTAACATTGCTGATGATCCACAGCTGTATTCTGCAGCCTGCTATGCAGCAAAAGTAAGTGGTGTGTGTTTGTGTATGCCAGTAAAGGAGGATTTTGTTAATTATTTTACCACATGAACAGACCACCTTGACAGCCTTAGAAGAGATGTTTGAAGGAGCGAGAGGAATTATGGCTTGGCTTGGAGAATGTGCTAAGGTATGTTTCTTTTATCCTGCTATCATTTGCTTTGCATAGGAGAGTAGTTTTTGCCCTGTCATTTGATGGGGGGTCCCACATATGGAATCCTGATGACACCTCATTTTGGTCATGTCCTTTTTCCTTGTATCCCCTAAAATCCTGATCCGGTAATTTATTTAATGGCTTGGAAAAGGTTTGGCCCCACTTTGGATCTCATTTATGATCTCATTTATGACCTGCTTAAGTTATATCATTAATGGGCTTTGATGGATTTAGATAGTCAATGTGGGATTAAGCATATTCAATTCAACAATTCCCTTAGTTCCAGACTTCTAATGGATTTAGATGGTCAATGTGGGGATAAGCATATTCAATTCAACAATGTCCTTAGTTCCAGACTTCTAGACTAGTTAAAGCTGGTCACCTGAATCCTGTTTTCAATCCCACCTTATCTTGAATTGTCTTATCAAAGGGATGTTTTGAGATTAAATCAATTCTTATTATTTCATCTCAAGCCAATTTTTCTACCTCTCATTTGATAGTTTCCCATTTGCCTTCAGTATCCAATACCAACTGTCATATGTGGCTTCTTCTTTGCCAGATCATTTCCATATTCAGATCATGTTTTGTAACTGCATGATCATATAAATCAGGAGGGATTTTGTGTTACGAGAAGGCAGTTGAATTGTTTTTTGTGGACATTGTTTCCAATGGTTGAAGGGTGGGATAGGTTGAGTAGATACATGATTCTAATCTTTTCAACAATAAATGTAAAGGGAAGAAAATAGAGGAAAGATGTTATAGAACTTAGTTACTTGCCCAATGGATAATGTTCTATGTAATATGCATACTGTATCATCAGTGCTCAAGCTTAATAGATTTTCAGAAACTTTTGAGTTTCCAGTTAAATATAGCTATTTTCTCTCATTAACACTTTGCCCTGCTTGAGAAAATCTTGCTGTGTTCTGGAATTTCTGACTGCTGAATGTAATATAAACAGGTGATAGCTTCAGAGAATCAGCCTGTGCAGTGGACCACTCCTTTTGGACTCCCTGTTGTACAGCCTTACCGACAGTTGGGAAGGCAACTTGTAA
>Ga0325404_1004397_pt1 | contig 14993 bp, 8 predicted proteins | sample PopdelMetagenome_18_FD_205664 | JGI IMG/M metagenome (GOLD analysis project Ga0325404, IMG submission 205664) | Populus deltoides microbial communities from Bellville, Georgia, United States - Xylem-Control-R1 | ecosystem: Host-associated > Plants > Phyllosphere > Stem > Wood/Secondary xylem... | reverse complement strand
AAAAAAAAAACCAAACAAACAATTGACTTCCATTCTAAACCTCCCCACCAGAAAGCAAGAAGTCCAAACAAAAGAATTAAACACAAGATTCTAAAAAATGGGTGTATCATAATTTACAATAAAAAAAACACAAGAAAGATGTGAATCAGACCTTTCGTACTCGTTTTCGACGAATAGCCTCGATTTCGAAGAAACCCTCATCAAGTTTTGTCCTTTCTTCATCAAATAAATTGCCTTTCTCATCTTTTCCTTTGGGGTCCTCTTCCTCTTCCTCTTCATCATCATTATCCTCTTCCTCTTCTTCTTCTCCTTCAGTTTCCTCTCGATTCTCCCCATTATCAACCCAGTTTATCTCCTTTTCTTCACCAATATTCCCTTCCCTCACTTGGGTCTCAATTAAACTGTTACTACTGCCCTCTGCAGTATCAGCCAACACTGGATTTGCTGTTGCCTTCCTCTTTCCCTTCATTTTTTTCAAAAAAGTCTGATCCTTTTTGGAGGGAAATGGAGGGGAGAAAGGTGATTTCGTATTTGGAGTTTGGCTTGGAAATATGGATGGCAGAGTTCTATACCTACCGCTGTGTGTGTGTGAAAATGAATGTGAAAGTGGGAGAAGGACCTGACCTGACAACAAAACAGAGGTCCTTTTGCCTGTCTTCGTGTGTTCTTTTTCTAAGATTAGATTTTCTTTTCTTTTTGAGAGTTCAAAATCTTTACCCTATCCATTAAATTATAAATTAATCTCTCTAATTTTAAGAAATAAATTAATTGGTTCCTTTACTCAAAAACTAAATTTTTTTTTCCATTTCAAGATTTTCTTCTACTTTTTTTTTCTTTTTGAGATTTTAAATCTTGATCCAATCGAGTAAATTATAAATTAGTCAATGAATTAATTAGTTTTTTTGCACTTAATTTTACTCTATTATAAACAAATGTCTTATTTTCTCGTAAATATTTATTTCATTTCTCAAAATTATAGAGATTAATGTATAATTTACTCTACCCCTGCCAACAAACCTATCCAATATCATCCTTTTTTCTTTCTCTTTTCAAAAGAAAGAAATTCTTTCAAATTATAATGTATTACCATTTATAGGTATATTTATTATAAAATTTTACTTTTATGTTTATAAAATAGAATAAATAAATGTATTACCATTTATGCTGTGAATTGGACGAAAACAATTAAATATAACAAAAAATATTTAGATTATAAAAAATTATTTTGCGTTTTTATTAAATTCGACTTAACAGGTCAACCCTGAAATCTCTTGACTCAACTTTTTATCTAATTCGGGTTTAAAATTAAATTATATAAGAGTTATCTTAATTTGAACTAATTGATTTGGCCAATCCAAAACTAATATAGAGAACAAGTAAAAAAAATCTAAAGATGAAATTAATAAAAAAAATATTTTGATCGAAATCCTTGCCTAACCAAGTTTTAAATTAAACTATGTGGTGAGAATTGTTTTAATGTAATTTAATTAACTTAACCAGTTCAAAAACAACTCGGCTGACTAGTAAAAAAAATATAAAAATAAAATTAAAAAGAAAAAAATAATGAAATTGATAGCAAAAATAACATTCTCAAACGATTTCTTATTTAGACTGAATTTAAAATTAAAATGTTCAAGAGTTGGCTCTGTATAACTAATTTACCTAGATGATTCAAGGACAACAATTATTAAAAAAAAAAATGAGTACTTGTTTTTCATATGGTGAAGGAAGTGCGTTGCAACCCACTTCTTTTAAATTTAAAAAAAAATTCAATATTTATAAATAAAAAAATATATAGATATTTTTAACATGATTTTCAGTAATAAGCAAATATCTAAGTCCTTAACTCAAAGTATAATTCATATGATTAATAAAACAGGTCCCTAATGAACGTAGCATGATGGCAAAGAATTTGAGATCTGCACAGCAGGTCTCAAGTTCGAGTCAGGGCGTGCATCTCTTGTAAGAGCCTGGAATAGTCGGGGTTTTACTCGCTTATCTGGACCCACAAAGTGCGCTTTCCAGGAGATCTGGACCCACAAAATACGCTTTCTAGAAGATATGTTTCCTCGAATCCAAAAAAATAAAATTAATAAAACAGGATGAGGATCACATAAGCCAATAAATACTAAATAGATATTTCAACATTAACCATTGGCAAATTTGTACAGATAAATTTGTCTAATCATGTGCTGGGAAAAGCTCTTTAATTTTTTTTAACTTAATTATATGAAACAAATATTTTTTTTATATAAAAAGAGTAATACTTCAAATTCCATGGAACAAAATTATTTTTTAGTAGAAATCTCCTTTTTCTTATTAATATCTTTAACTTTTAAAAAAAAAACTATAGCATTTTTATATGCTAATTGTTTGATAAAAAACAAAAGCTAAGGAAAAATAAAAAAAGATAGAGCAATAACTAAAACTTCTTTGTCTCATCAACGTGCTCTCCTTTTTTTTCTTTTTTTTTTTTTTGAAATTTTCATCACAATATTTATTTCTTAAATAATATTCAAGCATGTTCCAAATTTCACTTCTAAAAAGTAACACCATTATAATTTTAATGTGAGTTTATTAAAGACATAATAATAATAATAATAATAATAATACAATGATCACATGTTGTTGCAAGAAACTTTTTAAAAGTGTTATTAAATATGGCTCGGTTCACCATCCTAGAAACCCTCCAGCCTGAATCATTGGCTAACTCAAGTCTTAAAATAAACCATGTGGGTGTTGATATAATATAATCTAGTTGACTTAATGAGTCTAAAAAAAACCCAAAAGATTGGTGAAACATGGTTTGACTTTAAAAAAAAATTAAAGACAACTTAATTGTTTTTCAATATTAGAGCAACGACATATCAGATTAATTCGTCAAACTCCCAACCCAATTCATTGACCTGATTGGGTATAATAACTTTGTATTTTTCTGAAACTATTAATTATAAGATAACAAAAATCAACAACCATAATAAAATAACCAAATAAAAAAATTAAATAGAATTTAATAAAATAATATCTTAAACTTTTAAAAATAAATATAGGTATATAGGCCTATGTGCTTGAGTCTTTAATTTTTTTTTTCTCAAATTGGATGAATGATGTGTCGTCCATCCATTTTTTTTTTGTTAAAAATAGATGATGCGTTGTTTATGAATCTAGATTTTAGCCACCACATGGTTTACTAGAAAATCAAAGTAGTTTATTTTTTGACCCAAAAACTCAATTTTTATCTCATTTTCATTTACCGACACATTAAAAACACTCTAATAACCACAAGAATCTACTTCTTCAGCTAAAAAAACCCTATAATTGGTTCAAAAACATAAAATTAAGCTGAAAACAAAAAAAATCTCTCAACTCCAATATATTTTTGCAGGCAATATAAAAAGGTTAAACACACCTCAATAGCAATACTCTCATTAAAAGGGACACTTTGACATTAATTTTGGTAATTGTTTTCAACTAAATCGGACCAACCAACCTCTTTCTCCCTTTCATCTTCTTATAGTTATTTTCTTTCTTTTTTCTCGAGCCCAAAGATTAAAACATGAAAATAAAATAAAATTCTAAATTAAAATGTAAGAACTTCAAAAAACATGAAAAAAAATGAAAAATCCTTAATGACTAAAAATATTATAAGCATGCCCCAATAAGAGTGAAAAAAAGAAGAAGAAAAAGAAGAAGAGTTGGAGAATTTGTTCACGTATCAATTTTGGTCCATAGAGTCTTAATTATGCTTATTCAAGAAAATAAATTTAATTTTTCTAAATCAATTATCAATTTAATGTTAAAATAATTTTTAAACATTGTGAGAAATCATTTTCAAGTTCACCAAGACAAATTATCAATTCTAATCTTAAATTAAGTAAATGTGAAAGAATCACATTGATAAAAAAAAAAATTAATTAAAGATTTGTGAGCCCTCTTAGTGTTTTTTTTTTAAATAGTTATTTTTTCTCTAACAAAAAGTAATTCTTGATTAACAAGTCGAATATTTCGTGAAATCCTGTAAATAAAACAATTCTTATAAACTTGATTTTGATGGTGCCTTCTTTGACTTGTACATTCCTGTATGTTTTATTTATTAACAAAACAATAATAGTTTTGGCTAAATCACTGAAGCCACGCTTCTAAAAATACTATTTATTATAATAGTTTTTTTTTTAATTTAACTTTTTAATAATTTAATATTTATTTTTATTTATTTTCTTTAATTTTATCTTTAATATTAGATTGTTTTGTAAATTATACTTCATTATTTTTTTATTTTTTATTGGGTTATATACTAATCTCATGTGTTTATTTTATTTTTTTTTGTAATTGCAACCTTTAATATTAGATTTGCTAGAAGTGGAGTTTTATAATTTTTTTCGATTTACTTTTATGAATTTATCTCAATCTCATGATCCAAGTCGTGGATTTAACAGGTTAACTCGGGTGTTATTTTTTTGGATTGCTTTTTATAATTGATTTTTTTATATCACCCTTCAATATTGGGTTGGTTGGAAATTAGGTTTCATAAATGTTTTTTATTTGTTTTTATTAGGTTATTATAATCTTATGACCCGAGTTGCAGGTTTGACAAGTTGACTCTATTTATTTTTTTTTGTACCTTTTTAATTGGGCTTTGTAATTTTTTTCAATTTACTTTCCATAGAGATATCTCGATTGGGTTGAACCGGATCGCGGGTTTGACAAGTTGACCAAGGTCTACTTGGTTTATTTTTTTATATTTTTTAACTGAATATTTTTTTTTCAATGTCACCCTCTAACAACTCAATTTTTTTTATTTAGTTTCTTTTCGAATTTAACTTCAATATTAAGTTGTTTAGAAATAGAGCTTCATAACTTTTTTTTAACTAACTTTTTATGATGTTATTCTGGTCTCATGAGTTTAGTTTTTTTTTTTTATTGATTGCAACCTTCAACATTGGATTTATTGGAAATGGAGCTTCGTAATATTTTTTATTTGTTTTTTATGAAGTTATTGTTAGAGAATAATATAAATCATATCCTGAGACCTCACCTAACAGCTTAAGCTATTGGGTTGAGATGGTTGTTTGACATGGTATCAGAGCCTTGATGACCAAGCGGTCACGAATTCGAATCTCACCATCCTCATTTATTTGATAAAAATTAAGCACAAGGTAAAATGGATATGTGCAAGTTTCAAGCCCAAAAGGCTTTCACTTGAGGGGGTGTGTTAGAGAATAATATAAATTATATCCTGGTACCTCACCTAATAGCTTAAGCTTTTGGGTTGAGATGGTTCTTTGACATGATATCAGAATCTTGATGACCAAGCGGTCATGAGATCGAATCTCACCATCCCCATTTATTTGATAAAAATTAAGCACAAGGTAAAGTGGGTCTGTATAAGTTTCAAGCCCAAAGGGCTTTCACTTGAGGGAGTGTTTTAGACAATAATATAAATCATATCCTGAGACCTCACCTAACAACTTAAGCTATTGGGTTATCACCATCTCATGACTCAGGTGATGAATTTAACATGTTAGCTTGGATTGATTTGGATTGTTTTTTTTATTATTTTTTTTAAATTTCATCATTAATAATGGGTCAATTAGAAATTGAGTTTCATAGTTTTTTTTACTTACTTTCTATAGAGTTATCATGACTACATGATCTAAGTTATAAGTTTGGTAGGTTAATTTAGGTTGACTCTGATAATTTTTTTTATTCTTTTTTTAATTTAATATTTTCTTTCAATCTTATTTTTCGATATTGAATTGATTAGGAATTGACTTTTACAATTTATTTTGATTTACTTTGTATAAAATTATCATTATCTCATGACCTCAAATCATAGATTTGACAGGTTAATACGGGTCTATCTAATATATTTTCGTTTCAATATTTTAAAAAAAATATCATTCAATACATTATCATATCAGTATTTTAAAAAATATATCGTCCAGTATATATTATATTTCAAGATTATGATTTTTTTTTAAAAGTCAGCAATACTTAAAACGTAAAAATAAAATTAATTCGACCAAACATTGATGAATAAGCTAGTTCTTCTATCCTTAGCCGTGCAAGGAAATCATTTTTAAAGAACAACCTACTAAGAGAAAGCACGAGGAAATATAGATAGAACAAAGGATTTTAAAGTTCCATTTGCACCGAAAATTTTGAATTTTAATGAAATATTAGATAGAAAAGGATATATATTTTCTTCCAATAAAATCATTATATATCCTGTCCACTAATTTAAAACCCGAAACTATAGTGAAATAACATATAATTTATAATTGTTTATATCTATGACAAATTAATGATTTTATTTATCTTTTATAAAAACAACGAACTTGGAATGTTTTCATGCAAAGAATATATATATATATATATATATATATATATATATATATATATAAGGAAAATGGTAAGTAGCATCTAATATTTTTTAGTAGGTGTCTTCCTTTAGAACCTCCCTTTTTCCTGTTTTTTATTTTTTTAGATATAATTTTTTTTGGGATGTAAATTATTTTTTGTTTTTTTTGATAATTCCACTATTATATTTTTTGCGAAAGATAAGATGCCATGCTAGATTGGTAAGGATTCAATTTTGTACACAAGTTATCTCCATATAAAGAGATTGCTTCGCCACACCTGTTTGGGAGTGTGATTATGATTGCTTTTCAAAAAATTTCTCATTTAAAAATATATCAAAATAATATTTTTTTTTATTTTTGACATTAGCGCGTCAAAATGATCTAAAAATACAAAAAAATTATTAATTTGAAGCAAAGAAAAAAATAATTTTTTTTTAATTTTTTCAAAAAAGCTTTTAAAATGCAAAAACAAAAAATATTAATAGAACTGTGCACTTTATATTTTTTCCAAATCTATCAAAAAATTATATTTTTCTATCCACTAATTTAAATGCCAAAACTATACTGAATTAACATTCATTGTATATTTGTCGATATCCATAAAAAATTAAAGATTTTATTTAATGATGAATGAATTAAATTGGATTTTTCATGGTTATGATTTGAGACTAGCGGAGTAATTGAGCTTGATCAGTGGTTTAGCGAGTTAATAAGGCGACTTTCATAAAATAAGATTTATATCAAAATAAAAAAAAAAACTCTCTTAATACTTAAGTTATTAAATAAAAAAGAGAATGTTGAGTGAAAAAATAGTATATGGAGCAACAAAAAAAAGAGTGGAGAAAGCAGGAGTACGGAATGTGGCCCTCTGTGGTCTGCTCTATTGTTTTATGTTATTTTTATTGTATAAACTTAAATAAATTTATATAATAATCTAAAATATTTATAAATTTTTATCACATCAGTTTATCCTATGAAAAGTAGGATAATCATGAAAAATACTTACAAGATAGCTGATGGTAAGCGGAGGAGATAGCTGATGGTAAGCGGAGGAAAATGAGTTATTGCTTGTCATTTGTTTCAGCGCCTTAGTATCTCATTGGTAGCTGGGTGGGCAGCGGGTACCCTTTAAGGTGTCGTGTGGGTGGTGGGTTGCCGTCACCGGAGAAAGGTAGACGTTCTACGATCAATGATTGACTGTTTTTAAACTCGTTACTATGCATTGTAAAGTGACCAGGCTATTGAAAACCAGGGCAGCCACCATGGGTGTCAAATAGCAAATTGAATTTCAAGATGGTAATGGCTAGAAAGATGGATTTAATATCATATGTAAGGTACATTGTAAATAAAATATATAGAAAGAGGGAAGATGCTTGGTTCAAAATTTTTGTTTCTATGCACAACTATTCTCTAAGATTCTGAAACACAAGATTTTCATTGCGGAAGAGAATTAAGACATAAATATACACGAAAGACAAGCCCTTTTGATCCTTTGGCAGGTTAGGAGGTTCTGTGGCAATGCAGTTTATGGATGATGTGGTTTATGCAACCATGTACTGCCTCAACTGTTTGGTTCTATTCTTGTTCTTTAGCTTTCGAAATGCGCTCAGCTCGATTTGCCGAACTCTTTCTCTACTGACACCCATCAACTCCCCAATCTCCTGCAACGTTTTCATCCTTCCATCCTCCATTCCAAATCTCCATCTGACGACCTGATTCTCCCTTGGACTGAGACTTCCCAGAACTTTCTCCAGGTCCTTTTTCATAAATTCCTTCATCAGCAGATCTTCTGCTGTTTCTGCTTCAGGATCTGCAGTCACTTCCTGGGGAATAAGATGCATACAATTCTCAGCAAAACAAGCAATCTAAAAGATGCAACGACAACTGCAAAAGGCGCAAGGTCAAGGCATTAGGAAAGGAATGATACGGACCGAAAGTTTAAGATCCATGTTAAACCCCATCTTCTGGTCAAGAGATCTTGGGGCTTTTGGAGTTAGTAGTACAGCACTGAGCCTCTTCATTGAGAGCCCAGCTGCCTCTGCAACTTCTTTATCATCAGGATGCCTTCCATTTTCACTATACAATTGTTTTCTAGCCTCCTTCACTCTATAAGTTGCATCCACCATGTGAAACTGTAAACTCAAAATATTGAAACCAAAATGTTAGATCAAGAAATGTTTAGTACAGACAAGAGCTAGTGAGTTGTTCCCAAAAAGCATACACCTACTACTTCATGTTTACATCACATTAAAGGCAAATTGTTTAAGCTAAGTCAGAGAAAGGACAACTGAGAGTTGAAGTAGAACTTACTGGTAAGCGAATTGTTCTAGACCGATCTGAGAGTGACTTGCGTACTGCCTGTTTAATCCACCAGTGAGCATATGTTGAGAATTTGAAACCTTTTGATGCATCAAACTTCTCTGCACCTCGTACTAGGCCACGGCATCCTTCCTGCAAGTAAACGAACAAGTTTTAGTCATTACTGCATAAAGCCAGGAATATCACGAGTTTCAATTTCCCTTTACCTTCTTTCTTGATTAGCTCTATTTATTGGGACCTTATGGGGGTAGTTGGAGTATTACAGAAGGAAATATAACAATCTGGGTATTTGGAGTTATTACAGAAGGAAATATAACAATCTGTGTGTTTTCTTGCTTGTGCTTCTTGGCGTCTGACATTGGGTGTATTGGGATATATAAATATTTTGTTGAATGTACAGGAAAACCCTCTAACCCCGTTTGTTTTTACACAAGGCAGTACACACACCTGAACAAGATCTTGGAGATTCATCCCAGTTCCCTGATAATTTTTGGCAATTGAAATAACAAGCCGGACATTGGATTTTATCATTTTATCTTTGCAAAGGATGCCATAGTTTAAGCGCTTCCTCAAAGTTAACTGATCAACTCCAGCCGCAGAAGCCCACTGTGCAAAGCTGGGCTCGCCTCCAAATCGCTCCTTCAGCTCCTCCTCAATCCTTTCAAGTTTTAGCAGGTCCTAAATGACATTAATAAAAAAAAAATGAGACATCAGAAATCTGACAAGATTGAATAAAAAGTATACATATGCATAAAGAATTGAGTTGACAGACACTACCTACCCTATTTATCTCTGATTATACAATTTTCAACATTTAAGTCTCCACTTTCTCACAAAAGGTCACATAATTCTTTTTTTGTTTAATAAGTAACCAAGTTTTTCTAATTATCAGTAGCATAAAACTCATGTTGGAAGGTTCCTTAATCCCCCCACATGACCTCGAATTCTCAAAAAAAAAAAAAAAAAAAACATTGTTCTTCAAATTACATTGTTAGTGGTTTATTCATAATCAGACCTGTATTCCTTCTGACAACTCCACTTCTTCAGTAGCGCTGAGAAGCCTGGAAGAGCTGCTGGCTCCTCTAAAAAAGCGCAATGGATCAGACTGGTCCACTTCTTGCAAGGGCACACGCTTTTTCTTGCTGGTAGAACCGGACTTCACGGATACAACATTTGCAGCAGCCTTTTCAGCTGCTCTTGCTCGTCTAGCTTTTCTTTCTGTTTGGCGCTTTGATCGCACAGCTATACCCTCCGAAAGCTGTTTTTGCAAAAGTGCAAGTTCTTCCTGTGTTGGTTCTAAACAATCATATTCTTCGGTCGGGTATTGCACGGAATATTCTTCTCTTAATCTAGTTTCAGCTGACACGGAATCTCCTATTATATCAGCTCGTTCTTTTTCAGTAAGCAGAGACCACATTGATGAGAAGGAATCTGTTGTAGATGCTATTGGAATTTTTGTTTCTTTCTTCATAGAAGAGTAATTCTTAGCCATTTCAGCTGCATCTTTCGCAACCTTGACAGCAGCTCTTGCAAGAGCAACTGCTTCAGCAGCAGCAGCAGCAATTACAGCCTCATCATTTGCGATAAGTGTTTCTGCGGCTAAACTAGTTCCAAAGGGTGGCTGCACACATATCAAAGTAGAAAATAGATTAAATTACCATATAACACGGGTCATCAATAGAATATATCAGAAACAAACTGACTGCAGCAACTACAGTATTGTAACTATGATAGCAAGATCAACCAAAAGAGAAGATCATCAATAGCTTTAAAAAGAAAAGAAATCAATATAATTTGAAAATCTGATTAGCAAGGCCCTAGATGAACAGTTGAAAATTTTCTGACAGTGGTTTGATTAGCAATAGAACAAAAAAAACAAGGCATCTAGGGAGCTTACTATTAACTTGGTAGACCGAAATTTGAGAAATTAAGGTCATTTATTTAATGATATGAAAACTCTATGCAAAGGCTAAAACAATGCACCACCACGTTCTGAGAAGCCTGTCTCCCAGCTTAATTACCAAATATAACAAATAACTATTATGGTTTTGTTGTGGAATAAGTAAACAAGTTTAATAAGCACTAATCGCTCCCCACCCCCTCCCCACCCCCAAATTTTAGGACTGTAGTTGCAGTAAAATCCCAGATAGAGCAAGGCTCACCTTCTTCTGTGGACCGATTCCCCCTATATACGTCCACGGTCTGTTTGCAGAAATTGAATCTGAATGAGGTTCTAAAGAAGGCAATCTCAGCTTCTCCAGATCAAGCACCGCGGTTGATGGTGATGCAGAGGACAAAACACATTGTGCTAGGAAAAAAAATCAATATAGTCTTAGAAATGACTGCGCTCCTTACAATAATCATGTTCACAATAATCTTGACGAATTTAAGCTGTTAAGTTAGGTAATTGTGTATAAAAGTATAGCAACTTAACAACAGCCCTCGAGTAAATATTCTAAATGGATGCAACAACATCAAACTAAAACCAGGAACACAGATTCAAACAAATGGTAATACCACCTCCATACAAACTACAGTTGCAAAAAGTTAAGCGAGAAAATATCAAGTAGATGCTCGCTAAACTTGCAAAACAGTCAGCAAGGAAATTAAAAAGAAAGCACACTAAGTTTTTCTCAAACGATAAGCATAAATTATAAATATTTGGTGACTTCATGTGGCCATAGGAATACTATTAGAATGTGTCAATTTTGCATTGGATTGGATTTTCTAATCTAGAGTTCTTGAGAATAGAATCCATACCGCTATTCCTTAATGTGAATACACAATGGTGAGAGCAGCAATGGTGAAACAAAATAACTATAAATAATTCCAAAGAAAACCAGAAAACACCCATCTCAGTTCTAGCTGAAGCAAAGACATGTACTGAGGATACCTATCAAGCTACTTATAACACCAAAAAAAAAACCACCACAATTCTTATTGAAACAAAAATGTCGAACAAAATAAAATTAAAACCCGCCCATTTCAGTTCTGGTATCAAACATAGCATTTGTCATAAGTTGTGAACAAAAAGAAAAAAAAAATCTTCCAAAAATATTACTGAAATCCAAGACTTTCATTACTCGGTGGCATTCAAAAAACATAAAACAAAACAAATATCCATTTCAGTTCTGATTGAAATAAAAGCATTCAGGATTGCTTCGTGGTCACAACAAAGAAATACCCAGTTCAAGTATGGTCAAAACAAAGACATTTGTGATAAAATATCAAGAAATGAAAATAATAAAGCAAACAAACAAAACCCATTTGAATTCTAACTGAAACAAAGGCATTGGTAAGTAAGCAATGAAGAAAAAAAAATGCAACAAAGCAACTCACGGAGTTGGGTATGGTTGGTGCCGTGGTGTTGGAGATTTCTAAAATGTATAGAGAAAGTGTCTGGTTGGCACTTGAACTGTGGCAGTAAACAAGACATTCTCTGCTGCTACTACTCTAGCGCTACCTGCTACAACTATTATAACCGTCTGTTTCTTGTATCATTCAACTCAGTGTTTTTTCTATAAAGAAACACTCCATGAAAGAACTGTCTTCTTATCTGCTTTATTTCGAAGTTTTGGACTTCAAAACACAGAGAGAGTGAGAGAGAGAGAGACGAAGAGTGAGGTGTGGTGTTATTTGCTGGTAGTGTGGTGATAACATGAAAGGATAAGGGGAGAGCGGCTTCCTGCCTTTGCCTGCTGGCGAGACATAGACAAAATGAACCAGTCCAATTTTATATATTTATACTTGTACTTTCCAAAGGCATTTTTTTATTTTTTGAAAAAGAAAGTCTATGCTTAATTCCCTAATAACATATTAATTAGCCTTACTTGATTAATATATCAAAAAATTAAAAGCTTGGGGATAAATTTATATCATACCAGTGGAAGAAAAGAGACGAACAACTGCAATTACAGACAGCTCTCTCCAGTTTCAGCAATGTAAAAATTGATGAAAAGAAACTAAAACGTCTCGTGGTTTTACTGTTGAAAAAAAAAAAAAACATTGTGGATTATAATAGATCTTCACGGTGTTTTTTCTTCTTCTTTTTAATTTTTTTAGTTTTTTCACTGTTTAATTTTTTTTTTAATTTGATTCTTACATATTAATAAATTGACTTGATAATTTATTTTAGTTAACTTGATATTGGATTCTCGCAATGTTAAAAAAAACTGGATTAATATTTGATTTGATAAAATAAAATTTTACAGGATTAGTTTATAGGATTTATTTTACAATATTAACAATTGTTTTTTTTGTATAGCTCTTTATTATTATTATTTTAAATTTTATTAGATATCTTTTCTTCGCATACCTTCAAAAAATAATAAAAGAATTTTTACACAACAATGCTCGAGTGATGTGTTGTTCTTATATACTTTTATATTTGATTTGATAAAATAAAATTTTACATGATAAGTTTATAGGATTTATTTTACAATATCAACAAACACTTTTTTGTATAGCTCTTTATTATTATTATTTTTTTAAATTTTATTAGATATCTTTTCTTCGTATGCCTTCAAAAAAAATTACAAGAATTTTTACACAACAATGCTCGAGTGATGTGTTGTTCTTCTATATTTTTTTAATATGCTCATATTAAAATTAATAATATGTTGTTCATTGGATGATAATAGTTGATTTGGATAACATATTAAAATTAAAATTAAATTAAAAAAAAAAACAAACTTAAATAACTAGAAGTTTTATTGTTTCATTTAATGTATATCATCTCACCTGAGCAGGAATGTGTAATGCTTTGGAGCATCCATAATGTTTTTTTAATTGTTCAAATGTTTGGTTTGGTTCTTGATATTATTTTATTTGCCATTCTTGTAGTTTTTAATTTTAATATTCTAGCTTTAAAACTTCATTTATCTCATATTTTAGTTTTTAAAAGTTGAGAGACCAAATAAAGTCATTAAAAATAAAAAGAATAGAGAAAAAAAATTATTGATCATATTTTATCCATCAAAAACTTTAATTTTAATATCAACAAATTTTCCATGAAATTAAGAGTTTGATGGTGGTTTGGGCCTTTAATCATTAAAAAAAGCTAGATCAAAACCCACAAAGTTTTATTTAGATTTGGTTTGATTTTGATTATTAAAATTAATTAAATGATGCTTTGGAATTGAAAATAAAGTTAATAAGATATTTAAGATATTTTTTTTAGATAAATGACATGTCTTGCCTAGCATACATGTCATTTATATTTTTAGATAAAATCTTTGTTTGTTTCTAGAAAAATATTTTTTAAAAAATTATTTTCCTCGCTTTTTATATATGGTAAACTTTAGAAAAATAGTTTCTCATAAAAAAAAAAATCCTTACAAAATAAAATTATTTTTCTTTTCTTTTATATATATATATATATATAAACCTTCCTCTCATTCTCATCTTATTGGTAACCTTATCAAAACACCTCTCTCTCTCTCAGAATGAAAAATATCTAAAAAAAAATCATTAAAACATTTTTATACTATTTACCATTAACTAATTTTGGCTTTTCAATATGAAAAAAAAATATTTTGAGGTTTTAAAATAAAAAAATATTAATAAATTTTATTTAAAAGATATTCAACCAGAACACATGTCTATAATACAATATTAAAAATATTTGTATAGTTATATTTTATAAAATAAATATGATATAATATTTGTTTTTTAGCATTGCAGTTTTTATATCCTATTTTTCTATTGTAAGTAGTCAAATAGTTATATTTAATATTTTATACATGCTCGATAAACTTGAAAAAAATATTAATAAGTTATTTTCTAATTTATTTTTTATAATATAGCCAAACACTAAAAAATATTATTCAACTTATTTTTTATGATGTTTTTAAATATTAAAAAATAATTCACTTGTCATGAAAACTAATTAAAAAAATATTTAGGCCAAAATATATCAAAATCACACTCTTTTTTCACATAAATATAGAATTTATCATGAAAATAATTCATGAATTTTTTTTATATATAAAAGAGAGAATTACAGCTTAGTACCTATTGAATAATTACTTTCTTAATATCTTATGCAGTAAAAAATGGCAAAATTTTATTATTATTTTTTACTTGTGACAAAGTTCACAACTAAATATAAGTAAATATATTTTTATTTTTTTTGTTGGATAATGAATTTTATTTTTTTATGTTTATTTATTTTCAAATTAAATATAAAAAAACCTAATAATATTTTCAAATTAAAGAAAACACGTAATCTTAATAATAAATTATTTGTCAATAATAGCGAGAGTTATAAAAAGTCCCTGTATTTATCTCTAATGTCTCACTAGTATGGGCCTA
>Ga0325404_1004396_pt1 | contig 14996 bp, 8 predicted proteins | sample PopdelMetagenome_18_FD_205664 | JGI IMG/M metagenome (GOLD analysis project Ga0325404, IMG submission 205664) | Populus deltoides microbial communities from Bellville, Georgia, United States - Xylem-Control-R1 | ecosystem: Host-associated > Plants > Phyllosphere > Stem > Wood/Secondary xylem... | reverse complement strand
CTTGGATAGAAGAAATAGTGGATCCAAGATTGAATGGTCAGTTTAGCAGGAGCCAAGCAACAACGATTGTTGAACTTGGCATGTCTTGTGTAGAGGAAGATAGAAACAAGAGACCAACAATGGATTCGGTAGTCCAAGCTCTATTAGAATGTCTAGATGAATCTTAGACCCAGCTTTTGGACAGTCGGTAATGGCTTCAACTTGTAATTTGTTAAGTAGTTTCCTTTCAGAGTTTTAGTTCGAACGTAATTTTGTGCTTCTGTCATCGAATAACAGTCATGTTGTCAAAATTCTACCGTGCCATTTTCCCTACAGCATCACACACTTGAAATGATTTAGTGCTTCGGATGTAAAAATTGTTTGGTCAATTTGCGTTGTCATGCATAGGCGATTGGCCATTAAGGACTGACGCATGCCTTCAGGTTTTGAAACGAGCTCACTAGTTTACTACACCACAAATTACTATGATTGTCTGTTAAATTTGAAAATGTCTCAACCGGAAATAAACAAAATGGTTTAGTACTCACTGACGGAGTTCGGACTGGTGCTTGCTTGAGGCAGCCGTGGCTGTATCTCTGCGTCGAACCTAAAAGAAAGAAGGAAAAAACACAGTGCAACTGTGGCTACCATGGTAAAGGAAAATATTAGTATAGTTTTCACTTCCCACAGGATGAGTGAACAAACAAAATGATATTTATCCTCCTTGCCACAGTAACCTCTAATTCCACATTGGTGCAGCAAAGAATTAAACAAACAGTTCCAGTGGCCACAATTATCTTGTAAGTGTTTCTCCAATGTGAAGGACGCAATTACAAACATTCAGGGGACAACGTTATCTGCAATGTTCTGATAAACTTTGACTTAACTTTTTGTCATCCACAGCATCAGCAAGCGTATCTGAAGCAGATTAATTTTTTGGCTTCCCTGAATCATAAGAGGCAAAAGCATTTTAATTTTTCTATCATCTACATAAAAAGATCACTCATTGAAGCAGATGAATTTGCGGACATGAAAATCAACAGATTCAGTGTCCTAAGGCTCAGCACAGAGTTCTGGCTCAGTTCCAGATTTGAAATATGTACACACCAGGATATACACTACTTATCACAGATACAAACAGACCATATGATCAGGTTCATTTCTAGGAACATACGGAGGACATATACATATAGATACGTGTGTGTTTGGCAACTTCTGAATATCGTTTCATTAATAGCGCTTGGAACTTAATGTGGGGCACAAGTTTTTTTTAATAATATCATCAAAATCATCTAGCTTTGGAAAGAAAAGATCAAACGCAACAAAAAAAAACAATCAAAATATCAAATGCTTCTCAGGTTCAATTAGAGAATGGGTTTTCCACAGTATTGTAAGTGAATAAAGAAATGTTAGTTTTATCCAGAAAAGCACGAGAAAGCAAGCTGTGGATACCTTAATAACCCATCTCTAATTAGGATTTGGAGGATGTTACATGATACCAAATGACTTGCATACATCTTATTATGGCATGTCTTCTCTTATTGGACCTGTTTTAGTATTTTACATGCAATAATCCAATAAATGTTTTAGTATTTTACATGTAATAATCCAATAATATATTTGCATTTGAAAGACCATGTGGTACCCAGACTGACATAATCAAGAAGTTCCTTTTTTGCTGTACTAGATGTTTTTCATTCTCTTTTGAATGCTTTTGAATAGCATTACCAAGGTGTTAGGAGATTGTTTCAAATCAAATGGCGAGTCGATTTTACATGAGAGAATTTTAAGTTGCTGTCAAAAACAAAATAAAATAAAAAGAATAAAAATCAAAATTAATATTAACTAAGTTTCATAGTTTTTTCTTTTTTGTGTAGTACCATTCCAAAGGATCGTAAAGTTATATTTTAGTTCCTTGATATTTATTTTATTTTGAATTTGATCTATTCTAGTTTTGGATTTTTGTTTTGATTTCAAATTTTATTTTTTTTGTTTTTCAATCCTAGATCTAGAGAGGGTGGAGAAAGAGTCATCGAAAAAAACTATGGAGAGGAAAAGCTCTTAATTAACTAGATTCGGACCACCTATAACATTAATTTTTGTGTTTATAAATTCATATTTGAGATCAAAATTTAATAGATATGGTTTCTAACTATAATGATAATAAAAAATAAAGATCAAAGACTTTTAGATTTCGGTTGATTTTTAGTTTTTAGAACGATTGGGATATATATTTTTAGTAATTTAATCTTTCAAAAAAAAAAACATAAAATCCTACCTGTGGAACGGGTACTTGGCTAGTACAAACTAAACGGGCATTGCTCTTTTATTTTGGGTAATTTACTTGTTAGGGATTTAATAAAATAATAATTTTTTTATTAGAAATTTAGCTTTATATTTTTTATAAAGTTATATAAGTCTCGTGATCTAGACTACGAGTTTGACTTGGTTTTCTCGAGTTTTTCTTCCTTTTCCTGATTGTTTTTTTTTTTCAATTTTATCCTTCAATGTTGAGTTAATTCAGAAATTAGGTTTCTTGATTTGAATTCAATGAGATTATCGTCGTCTCATTACTTAAGTTACAAGTTTGGTAGGTTAACTTAAGTTGACTCGAGTTATTCTTTTGTATCTTTTTTTAATAGAATTCTTAATTTCAATTTCATCATTCAACGTTAGGTTTATCAAGGACTAAACTTCATAATTTCTTTCAATATACTTTTTATGAGGTCATCTAAATTTCTTGACCCGAACCGCGGGTTTGACGAGTTAATTCAGTTGACTCGGGTTTTTTTTTCACTTTTCTAATTGACCTTTTTTTTCTCAATTTTATTCTTCAACATTGGGTAAATTGGGATTTAGGCTTCATGATTTATTTTGGTTTGCTTTATATGAGGTTATCCTCATCTCATGACTTAGGTCGCTGGTTTGGCGGGTCAAACCGGGTTAACTAGAGTTTTTTTTGTTTTTTTCAATTTCATCTTTAAATATTAGGTTGATTAAGAATTGAACTTCATAATTTGTTTTAATTTTCTTTCTATTAGGTTATCTCGGTCTAATGATCTACGTCGTGAGTTTGACAAGTTAACTTGAGTTGACTCTGATTATTTTTTTTGTTCTATTTTTAATTGATTTTTTTTCTAATTCCATCATTTAATATTAAGTTTGTTGGAAACTAGATTTCATAATTTATTTTGATTTTTTTTTCATGGGGTTATCATGTATCATGACTTGGTATTTGGATTAGCTGATTAACCCGACGTGACCCGAATCGATCCAATATTTATTGTCTTAATAAAAAAAATCTCATCTTGAATATTTATTAAGAGTCAAACCATATTTTTAGTGGTCATTTGAGCTGTTCTTAAACTTGTTAAATCAATAAGGTCACATCAGATCAATCCCTACATATTTTAAAATTATTTTTTACTACAACAAAACATTAATAATACTTAAATATATTAAATATCTTTTTATATTAAAAACAACTTGCAATGTAACAGGCGAGAAAATAATCTTATCATTACATAGTATTTTAGGTGGCTACAAGTTCAGGGAAGACTATAAATGTTAGCTTGTGTCCTGCATGTTCTTCCATTGGTATTATTTAAAAGTTTGGCACATAGATTTTTTCCACCCTGACCCAGAGTTGACCTGGACTTGGATCCTTCTTCTAGCTTGGAAGAACTTTTTGGACACTAAACTTCAATGTGAAAATAGGAATAGTGGCCATGAATTAATGATATTATAGTGTAGAGTAATTTTTATAAGTATTTTCTCTCACCCGTGAACAATACGGAAGGAATTAAAATTATCCCACATGCATATTTGAGTATAAGAATTATTAATTTAAGATTGGAGAAGGAGATTTATGTGCTTATAATAATATGATTCAGCCAATGCATAATAGACATGATAGCCTTTTGAGCTGTCAAATTGCTCATAAAAAATCATTCAAGAGATTGTTGTTGATTTAAATCAAGAAAAGTGACAATGGCAGCATGAATTTGCCCACCTTGCAATAGAATTGTCAATTGTATTCCATTCAAATTTTTTCTTATTGTTGAAATTTATACAAGAAAAATTTTCTTAATAAGTTAATAAACTTATCGAATCAATATAATAAAAAGATATTTAAGTTAATAATAACCTTAAATCTTCTGTATCTATTCAGAATGTTTGAAACCTAGCTCCATTGAAACAATAGAATTTCCATTGAAGATTTCATTACTGATGTTATGGTTCTGAGAGCCTCAATATTTGTAAACCTAAAATTACATTCATTAAATGAAATTAATTTTTAAAAAACTATTAACATGTTGATGTTAAGGGAAAACAAAATTACATTTAAATGTCATTCTTCCACTCAGCCTGGTACTTCCAGGTAAATGGATCTTATTATGAAGGGACCCCCCTTGATGTGGCGGCATTGCACTCGACGATCCCGCATTGTGAGTGGATGCATGTGTCTCAGGTGCTTGTTCTTGGTCGGCACCTAACGACTCATGGTCGTTAGAAGCACTGCTAGAAGAACTAGTAGTGATCCTATTTGTAAGACGTGCTATTGACTTTTCCCTAGGCATTTACATAAATTAAAGGATTGAGATACCATAAACCATTTCTATTTAAAAAACATTCGGAAACACCTTCCCTATATAGGAGACTATTGTTGTGATGTCGCAGTCACACAAATTAACTACCCTAACTTAAATAAACAAGATAGTATAGAGCAAGTGAGGGGTCGATCCCACGAGGAAGGTTTAGTTTAGAAAATGTAGAATAAATCTCGCAGTTCTTGAAATCCGAAGGTTTCTGTGTCCTTGCAACCAAGAAAAAGAGTTTAGCATTGCATGTCTATTGAACAACTTGTCGCACCCGGACATCGCAGCGACTAATTAAATATTAATCTCTAGTGGAAAAAGAACAGATATCTGGCATCTTGTTCTTTTGGGGGAAAATGTCTAGTTCAAGGAGTCGCCACTTAGTATTATGGTCACTAGGAACCCTAACTGGTCAACAGAGATTCTATGGTACGGGACTGGTTATGAAAAAGGGAAGATGCTATCACCCCTTAAGCGTCCTACCTAAGGCAGGCTGCATTGCTGGTTTTGTCTAAAATTGCTAAGAATTTGTTCTCCTTTTCCCTTTTTTTATTCTTCCTTTCATGTTCCTAACTCTAGCGTCAGTGAACAATTCCTACGAATATTTCCAACTCTGAGGTTGGCAAATATCGCACAAATCCAAAAAATACGATACTCCTGACTCTGGCGTCAGTGAATATTTTCGCAAAAAATGAATTTGAAGAAGAAATTTTCTAAGTCATTTTTTCTTGTTTATCCTTTTTTATTATTTGCTCTTTTTTATATGGAAGTAAAAAAAAAAAACATTGCACGACATATTTGCATTTAACAGTAATAGTCCACGTATTGAGCACATAGCTCAAAAAAAATTATATAAGCACAAAAAAAAATTAAAATAAAGTGCGAGGGGCCCACAAATAAACCAGCAAAGACCCCTAAATATTTTTGAAATTTTCTGATATCGAAAAGGGGCTCGTTTGGACAAATATCAAACTAGAAATGGGCATAAAAATTATGACCAAGGCATAAGGGTGTGTTTTGCCAAACAGACCCTTAGCAAACACACTTTTGGGCCGGCTGGGCCTAAAGCCCAGACCCGGCCAACTCCTCTTTTTTTTAGGGAGGGGGCTAAGTCCAGCCCAGCCCACATGGGCTGGGTTAGACTCAGCCGGCCCAGCCTGGTCACTGACCCAACTAGTGACCCGGCTGGGCAGCAGGCACGCGTGGTTCAAACCACGCACGCGCTGCACAAGGCGAAGGTAATTAAATTACCTTCGCCTTGTTTCCTTTCTTCTATAATGAAAAAAATGCAGAAACAAAAGGAGAAGAGAAGGAAGGCCTTACCTGGCGATGACGAAGGTGATTGGCGGAGATGGAGATGAAAGTGATGGTTTTCCGAAGATTGTTATTCTTTCCCTTCCTCTAGTGTTTTTTTGTTATGGGTTCTCTTTTCCTTTGGTTTTTTGTTCCCCTGTTTTCTGCTCCCTTTTTCTTTCGGTCTCTCCCCTGCCTTTTTCTCTGTCTCTCCTCTACTCCTCCCACTTTTCTCGTCCCTAGAGCTTTGTATTTATAGGGGACATGCTTGGTCTTCTCTTCGAGCACGGCTTGCCTTTGGATAAGCAAGGCTGGGAGGGATGCGTTGGTGTTTCATTAGGATTCGAATACCTGAGCTCGATCCTTACCTCCCCGAGGCATTTATCTTCATGAGGATAGGGATTAGTCTTTGTGTTTTAGCAGGACTGGGACGCTTTCATTTCACATTTTTGCTCTTCTTTACAGGTGGGTTTGCAATGCCAGAGGAAGAATAAGAAGAAACTGTGCATGGTTGAAACGACACTGTTTTGGACTGAAATTGACCATTTCTCAATTTGGTCCTTGCAGTTTCCAAATTTTGCATATAAACCTCTAATCTTTTCAATTTTAAATTTTAAACCCCTTAAAATTAGATTAAAAGGCAAATGGATCAAAATTCGGGTTATAACAGTTGCCCCATCTTTACAATGCTTATGGTGCAAAGGCATTGGAAAATTCATTTTCTTTTGACTTTGAATAGTAAGTTTTGTAAAGAAAAATAAACGTGAAATACTCTCCCTCTTTTCTTCTTTCTCTCTTTTTTTTTATTGAATTTTTTTTTGTTTTTTTTTAAATGATCTAATTGTTCCAGGCGACATGCCCGATAAAGAATGAAACACGAAAAGGGTTTCGCGAGTGGTCTAATTGTTCCAGGCGACTTGTCTGATAGGAAGAAGCAACGCGACGGATTTCGCGAGTGGTCTCATTTTTCCAGGTGACCTGCCCGATGAAGAATAAAACGCGAAAAGAGTTTCGCGAGTAGTCTAATTGTTCCAGGTGACCTGCCCGATAGAAAGAAACAATGCGAAGGATTTCGTGAGTGGTCTCATTTTTCCAGGTGACCTGCCCGATAAAGAATAAAACGCGAAAAGGGTTTTGCAAGTGGTCTTATTGTTTCAGGCGACCTGCCCAATAGGAAGAAGGATCGCGAAGGATTTCACGAGTGGTCTTATTTTTCCAGGCGACCTGCCCGATGATAAAATGTGAGGAAACTCGCAAGTGGTCTCATTGTTCCAGGCGACCTGCCCGATGGTGAAAATACAAATTGTTTTTTTTTAAGTGGTCTCATTGTAATGGGTGACCTACCCAGGTGGAAAAAAAATACAAAAAAAAGGTCTCATTGTAATGGGTGACCTACCCAAGTAAAAAAAGAAAGAGTCTCATTGTAATGGGTGACCTACCCAAGTAACAGAAGAAAGAAAAATGAAGGCTCAAAGGTGCACTTAAAAGGATGGTCGAGGAAAAGTGGTGGAAAAATACAAAGAGATTTTTTTTTGCGGCCTGCCTAAGTTAAAATTTCTCAAAGGTGAAAAATTTTCAAAAGCAATTTCAAACTTGGCCCTTTCAAGGTAGCCTTCCACTTGATGGATCTCATTAGAGATTTCTCTTGCAAAGTTTGCAAAACTTGTTGTCTAATGTTTTAAAGTTTAGATGATATGCATGCATCTTTACCTGATTTGAAATATAGGCCCCTATTTCTTCTTAATCTTTTTGTTTGATTGATGACGACTTGCTATCTCTGATTTGGGTCATCTTCGTCATTTAGCTTCTAGCCTACTCGAGTTGGCCCATGTAAGTCTCTTCCTAGATTTGTTTACATAGCTTAGCCGTTGTGGTGCCCATCGTGACCTACTTGCTTGCTAGAGATTTTTCATCCCGTCAAATAATTTGAGAGGATCATTCATTAATCCTCGTCTCACCTTTAAAAACATTCGTTGTCACTTGTTTGAAAGGATCAAGCTGCCTTTTATAAACCAAGATGCCCCCTTGTCTTGTTGTAGGAAATGTTCATCTCTTTTTCTAGAAGGGATCGATTTTTCCTTATAAACATAATGTTGCCCCCTTGTACTGGTCATTGCCCTTAGGTGTGCTTTGTCAACAACTCTGCCAAATAATGGGTTTTTTTTTTAAGTGACCATTTTCTCATTTCTCCCATTTTTAGTTTGGTGAAGGAATATTTGTCCAGAATGAATCTTGAAATCTTAATCTTGCATTTTGAAAACAAAAATTGTTTTAATGTAAGTTTAAAAGCATTTGCTTTTGAAATCTTGCAACTCCTTGGTTTTTTCTTAGAAAAGAGATTATTTGCTCTTGTATTTGTTAATATAGTATTTGGTAAAAGTACATCATGAGGTGACCTTCTGTTACTTATAGGTTTCCAAAGTGAAGGGCTCGAGAGAAAGCTCGAGGTTTTGTTTGAGAAAAACTTGTCTCTTTTTGAACACTTATTTTATCAGCATGAATAATAATGAGTAGTTTGTTCTCGATGTCATGACTCCTATGAAAAAGTACTCTTTGCATTTTGAGAGCATTGTTTATTGTTCCAGATTGCTTGCTTGCTTGATTAGAAAGGACTTCTACAGGCATGTAACGTAGGCTATAGTTTTTGGGTATGAAAGAAAAGGATTCATAAGGCTCAAAGAGTGTTTCAGGGCTTCAAAGACAGGATCACTATCAGTAGTTCAATTCTTTATGTCTTTCATCTTTTCTTTTATCGTTTTTCTTTTATTTGCCCCTTTTTTTTTCTTTTTTCTTTTCTCTTTTTTTTAGGGCATACTCACTTTATCTTGGTTCACTCATTCTTGTGATATGGGCATGCCCCCTAGCATTTGAGTTTCATGGGCTCTTTTGCCTTTCTGTCTTTCTCATAGCTCTTAAAATTCTCGTTTGCCCCCAGTGTGAGGTGTGATCCTAGTCGGTACTTTTCATGAAAGAAAAATTATTCAGGCTCAAAAAAGGACAACAAGGGATATACTTTTTAGAATGTGAAAGGAATAACAAAGATAACCTTTCCTCATTTCAAACGCAAGCAGTTAAGGTCAATATACTTTGGCCTCGTCCAATGTGATGGTTTGGTCTTTGCAAAGAGATGCATTTCGTGAGTCTATGAGCAATGAGTTCACTACATATTAGTATTCATACATTTAAAACAACATGTCTCAAGAGTCATGGTGTGAGGATAACAGTTCATTTTCTATTCGTGCATTTTGGTTCAGAGTTTAGTCACCTTAATGAAGGAGTTGCATGATTCATGTGTCATTTTACTAGTAGAATGTCATAAATATTGTTTTAAATAAACACCAAATTATTTTTGAAATCAAAATGCAAGTTTAATTTTTCAAAACTCCAATAGGGAAACTGATTTTGGTAAAAGAGATGAATTGCGTCTATGAGGTCACAGGAGGCTTCAAAAGTGTATTTGTGAGTTCTTAGAGGAAACCCCTTTCAGGATATTTTGGTTGTAAATCAAAGGAATAGACACAATTGAAGGACAAAAACAAAGACTTATACTAGTAAGGTTACACATAAAAAGGCTAAACACTTAGTAATCATCGATTGGAATTTCTGGAATCTACCAACCATCCCTCTCCTTTGAATTCCTTGACAGGGGCACCTTTCCAATAGTCAGTTAAGGTCATACATAGATCAGTCTTGGCTTAGTGACACTGTAGCTTCGTCTTCAGGACGAGTGACCTTTAGATGTCTTTGTTTTGGTAGCTCTTTCTCTCGTTTTTGTAACCACCTTTCACATTGTGAACCTCGGTTTCTTTCTTTTCCCTAGTGAAATGTTTTCTTCTCAGTCGAGTCAGCAACCCTTCCTAAATGGATAGCTTGTTCGATCCTCTCAGCTATAGCAACCAAGTCAGAAAAATATTGTGCAGAGCTTCCAACCAGGTATTCAAATTACGTGGCCTTGAAAGTGTTGACAAACAAATTAATCATCTCCTTTTCCAATAAAAGGAGGATTCACTTATGCGGTAGTCTCACGCCACCTTTGAGTTTATTCTCTTATGGACTCCTTGTTGTCCTTTTCCATAGTTTGCAAGTTTGACCTATCATGGCCCACATCCATATTGAACTTATACTGTCTAATGAAGGCATCAACTAAGTCCTTCCATTTTTTTTTATCTTGGTATTGTCCAACCGTATATACCAAGTAAGGGCAACGTCACTTTAACTGTCTTGAAAGAAGTGAATCAACAGTTTCTCATCATGGACCACCTCAGCCATTTTGTTGCAGTATCCTTTGAGATGAGTTACAGGGTATTAAGTTCCTGTATATTTGACAAACTTTGGCACCTTAAACTTCTTAGGAATGACTACGTTAGGTACCAAACACATCTCAGCAACCTTTATATAGTCAAGTAGGGTAGATCCCTCGAATGCCATCAACCTTTGTTCCAGGGCAACTCATTTGTCCAAGCCATCTTCTTTTACCATCTTGTTCTTTTGAGATTCCTTTATTGTAAGGTCAATGGTAGATGACATTCTTATGAGATATGCTGGTTGAGCAAATTGGGAATACATAGCCTGTTGAGACACCTCATTTGCCCATAGATTCTGTGGATTTACGAGCATAGGTTCAGGCTAAACTGTAAATTTTTGCTAAACTGTAAATTCTTAATTCTTATATGCTCGTCATTGAGATTAAGTAAAACCACACCAGAAAGTACATGATGTTACAATATCCATCACCATTTGACTGGTACGCTATAGCTAAAGTTCTTCAGTAGCTCTGTAGAATTTTTTAACTTTGATGGAAGCACCATATCGCAGGTGGTGTGTAGGGAAAATGCGAAAGCTAGCAGCTGGTGGGGTAGTTATTTGGCAGTGTTCTTGTTCCTCGAAAGAGTTGTGCGAGTTTAGACATTCAGAGAATTTAACTTTATTAAATGCTTCTGAGATCGAGGATGTTGCATACAAAACAGGAACAGCTGCTTTAGCACGCCCATACAGAACACTGAGGAATCGCTCTTTGCATATGGTTAATAGATCTATCTCTAACCTGTTATTTGTATCCACTCCTTGTGACTGGTTACTTTACTATGCAGTTCATTGTAGCACACCATCTTCTACTAGTTCGAGTAGGCTAGTAAGCCTGGCGACTTCTTCTCTAAGACTTTCCATCTCTTTTCGGTGTTGGGCTTCCAAATGGGCTTTTTTTTCTTCGTTTTCCATTTGTCTTTTTTTTTTGTAGTCGAGTGTTTATAGGTATGGGGGACCTATATTTCACCTGGTGTGCGGTATTATGACAGTTCATAATTGTATGTTCAAACATGCATGAAGATGAATACAACATATTGGGTATGGAGTCGCCTTTTGGGGGGTGACATAACGATCACTATTCTTTAAATGTGTGGTCAGATCCAAATCCGATATTCATTGCAATGCCGAGAGGAGATCTGTTTAGCGTTTTGTCATATGAGCTTTCAACCACATTCTTGGTGTCTTTCATTATGCATATAATGTCTTTGAGTAGCGGTATCTCACCGACATCCAGTCTAGGGCAGTCTCCCTCGGTCATTTGCAAGGAATCAGACTCGAGTCCATACTTAACAGTTGTTATCTTAGGAATAGCGATCATTATGTCACCCGAAAGCCTTGTAATAAGGATGCTTACACATTTAAGCTTATCTCAGTGAAATTACGCAGGGATCAACCTAAAAGGTAGGTTCTGGTCATTAAATGCATTAGGGTAATTTTGCTATCTAGTCTCAAAGGTCTTTCGCATGCTCAGTGATCGTCCTTGAAAGGTTGATATGAGGTTTTCAAGTAGCGTGAAGATAGAGGCCTTGAGTAATATCAGTTCGACATATCGACCACTATCATTGGGGTGCCGTTACTCCACTTATCTTAAAGTTGATATCATGTGTATTTTAAAAATGAGATGAGTGATGTGTGAAGGCCTTAGATCCATATCCAATATATATGCATGATAAACATGAATAACTATGCATGTTAAAACAATAAAAAGAGCAAAAACAAATAAGACATGATAAACTCAACATAACCACAACAAGGAAAAAAACAATACGACAAATACTGTTTAGTAATAAAAAGACAAATAGCAAAGCTTAGTCCTAAGGTCCCTAGTGGAGTTGCCATTCTGTCACACCCGGACATCGCGGCGACCAATTAAAAATTAATCTCTAGTGGAAAAAGAACAGATATCTGGCATCTTGTTCTTTTGAGGGAAAATGTCTAGTTCAAGGAGTCGCCACCTAGTATTATGGTCACTAGGAACCCTAACAGGGTTAATAGAGATTCTATGGTACGGGACTGGTTACATAAAAGGGAAGATGCTATCACCCCTTAAGCGTCCTACCTAAGGCAGGCTGCATTGCTGGTTTTGTCTAAAATTGCTAAGAATTTGTTCTCCTTTTCCCTTTTTTTATCCTTCCTTTCATGTTCCTGACTCTAGCGTCAGTAAACAATTCCTACGAATATTTCCAACTCTGAGGTTGGTAAATATCGCACAAATCCAAAAAATACGATACTCCTGACTCTGTTGTTAGTGAATATTTTCACAAAAAATGAATTTGAAGAAGAAATTTTCTATGTCAGTTTTTCTTGTTTATCCTTTATTATTATTTGTCCTTTTTTATATGGAAGTAAAAAAAAAAACATTGCACGACATATTTGCATTTAATAGTAATAGTCCACATATTGAGCACATAACTAAAAAAAATTATATAAGCACAAAAAAAAATTAAAATAAAGTGCGAGGGGCCCACAAATAAACCAGCAAAGACCCCCAAATATTTTTGGAATTTTCTGATATCAAAAAGGGGCTCGTTTGGACAAATATCAAACTAGAAATGGGCATAAAAATTATGACCAAGGCATAAGGGCGTGTTTTGCCAAACAGACCCTTAGCAAACACACTTTTGGGCCGGCTGGGCCTAAAGCCCAGACCCGGCCAACTCCTCTTTTTTTTAGGGAGGGGGCTGAATCCAGCCCAGCCCGCATGGGCTGGGTTAGACTCAGCCGGCCCAGCCTGGTCACTGACCCAGCTAGTGACCCGGCTGGGCAGCAGGCACGCATGGTTCAAACCACGCGCGCGCTGCACAAGGCGAAGGTAATTAAATTACCTTCACCCTGTTTCCTTTCTTCTATAATGAAAAAAATGCAGAAACAAAAGGAGAGAAGGAAGGCCTTACCTGGCGATGACGAAGGTGATTGGCGGAGATGGAGATGAAAGTGATGGTTTTCCGAAGATTGTTATTCTTTCCCTTCCTCTAGTGTTTTTTTGTTATGGGTTCTCTTTTCCTTTGGTTTTTTGTTCCCCTGTTTTCTGCTCCCTTTTTCTTTCGGTCTCTCCCCTGCCTTTTTCTCCGTCTCTCCTCTCCTCCTCCCACTTTTCTCATCCCCAGAGCTTTGTATTTATAGGGGACGTGCCTGGTCTTCTCTTCGCGCACGGCTTGCCTTTGGATAAGCACGGCTGGGAGGGATGCGTTGGTGTTTCATTAGGATTCGAATACCTGAGCTCGATCCTTACCTCCCCGGGGCATTTATCTTCATGAGGATAGGGATTAGTCTTTGTGTTTTAGCAGGACTAGGACGCTGTCATTTCACATTTTTGCTCTTCTTTGCAGGTGGGTTTGCAACACTAGAGGAAGAAGAAGAAGAAGAAGAAACTGTGTATGGCTGAAACGACGCCGTTTTGGATCGAAATTGACCATTTCTCAATTTGGTCCTTGGAGTTTCCAAATTTTGCATATAAACCTCTAATCTTTTCAATTTCAAATTTTAAACCCCTTAAAATTAGATTAAAAGGCAAATGGGTCAAAATTCGAGTTATAACACAACTAATCAAAAAGAAAGAACATATGAATTCGAGTTTGTGGAGGAAAGGGTGTGTTTTTTTCTCTTCTGGCCTCCCCTTTCTTTTCTTTCTCTCTTTCTTTTTATACCCTAGGAAACCCTAATCCCTTTTCTATGAAGTAGTCCTTTTCTAAGTAGACAATTTACCTTTAAGTTCTGTTTCAATAACTATTTTCCAAAAACAAAGGAGAAATAGCCTTGCATAAAATCTTCAAGCTTTAACTTTTGACTTAGAGGAGCTAAATTGCCAAAATAAAAACTTGGATGTCAGTTTAGATGCTTTGAGAAGTACTTTGGACTTGTTTCTTCACAAATCCTGTCTGTTGGCAAAATTCATATGTCATCTTAGAAAACTAATATCTCTTTCATATAAGATCTTTTTCTTCTTAAATTTGGTAGGCGGATAGCTCTTTAAGTTAGGAATCCAATAAAATTGAGTTTGTATCAAATGGACTTCTGTAGCTCAAGATATTCAAGTCGGATTAATGGCTAAAGGTTAACATTGGCATAATGCGAGATTTGTCTTTGAAGGCCACCATTTCCATGCTCTTTCTCTTTTTATTTTTCTTGTCATATATAGAAAGGTATGGATGTTAGATTTCTAATGCCTCTGGAATCACTTCGTTTTGACTTCTAGAGCTCAATCTCTGCACAAAACATCGATCGAGAGTCAAATATGTCAATTATCTCTAATTTACTTCTTTTTTAATCTTACTTCCAAAAGTGTCTTCAAAACATAAAACAAAGAATATTTTACCCATGTTTTATATATAAAACATGGGTAAAATACTAGGTAAATATGGGTAAAACTCTTAAATAATATGGTTGCATCAACTACCTAAAAAATTTTAACTTGCAAATACACAACAATTTAAATTGGATTGCTACAAACCAGTTGATTTTATGTCAATCTATGTCAATGGAATAATTTTAATTATGTTAATTTAACCAAATTTTCAATTAACTTTGCTACAGCCATTTGTGAAATGATCATAAGAGGTTAATATAAACACATTAAAGGATCTGTAGTATCAATATTTCACATTAAAAACTATTAATTTATCCTAACTAGTATCTTAGGTATTTTTAATTTTTTATTTATGATGGCTACTATTTTGTTTATTTTTTATTATTTTCAAATAATTTTTATTTTTCATGAAATTAAAATCGGTTTGTTAACACCAACAAATCAATTAGCTAACCATATTAATAAGAAAAAATTAGAAATAATTTTAAAAAAATGCCAAAATCTATATACAATCA
>Ga0325404_1004395_pt1 | contig 14998 bp, 9 predicted proteins | sample PopdelMetagenome_18_FD_205664 | JGI IMG/M metagenome (GOLD analysis project Ga0325404, IMG submission 205664) | Populus deltoides microbial communities from Bellville, Georgia, United States - Xylem-Control-R1 | ecosystem: Host-associated > Plants > Phyllosphere > Stem > Wood/Secondary xylem... | reverse complement strand
TTTATGTGTAAAAAACATGTGATGAGCGCCAACAAATTTAAGCTGTGAATTCTTGAAGCTGACGGAAGTAACAACAAATTTAAGGTATTTTAAATAAAATAGAAAATATATAAAATAGTAACTTTATAGCTCCGAAAATTTACCCTTTAAAAAAATCTATAAAAAATTTAATAAAATATTAGCATGATTTAATAGAAAATTACATCCAATATTATTTATTATTATAGATTACATATTTGACCAAAATCTAATACATCAATCTTAAATTAAAGATTTAAACTTAGATAAATTTGACTAAATATGTGGTTGGCCGCATTAATAAATACATTTTTAAAATGTATTTGACATTACAATTAAAATGTTATTTGTTAAAAATTTATTTTTTATTTAAAATTATATTTTTAAATTATTTTGATACATTAATATTAAAAATAAATTTTAAAAAATAATTATTACGAAAACATGAAATAATTGTTATGTCGATTTAAAGGGCTGGAATTAACAAAAACTAAATATCTGAGGACCATATGATGTAATTACTAATTTACCCGTTGAGCAATTTGCCATGTTTATGTGTTCGACTTTTCATGCCTGTTTTCTTGCAAAGAGGAGGGGCAACTTGTCCTGTCCATGAGCCAAAATGACTAGCCAACTGCTGGAACCCATTGCTTGCCCACCATCACCACTTAACCATGTCCCCAACATTCCTCACAACCTCACTGCCCTTTCCTTTCAGAAACTGAAACAAGCCCATCAACCGGTTAACATTTCTCAGCAAAAAAACCAGTCCAATTTCTCTCTACTAGACAATAAGCCATTAAATACAAGCAAGTATGCTTCAGTTCTTGATTCTTGTAAATGCCCAAAACTGGGAAAACAGGTTCATGCTCACACAATCAAAACTGGGTTCGATGCTGATGGATTTGTAGATACCAAGTTGCTTCAAATGTATGCAAGGTGTGGTTTGTTAAAAGATGCAGACTTTTTGTTTGAAACGATGCCAATGAGAAACTTGCATTCATGGAAAGCAATTCTTAGTGTGTATTTGGATCGTGGGCTGTTTGAGGAAGCGTTTTTACTCTTTCAAGTATTGCAATTTGACGGTGTTGAATTGGATTTCTTTGTGTTTCCTTTAGTGTTTAAGGTTTGTAGTGGCCTTGGTAGTGTAGAACTAGGGAGGCAGTTACATGGGTTGGTGATAAAGTTTCGGTTTTGTTTGAATATTTATGTGAGTAATGCTTTGATAGATATGTATGGTAAATGTGGAAGCTTGGATAATGCTAAGAAAGTTTTAGTAAAGATGCCTGAAAGAGATAGTGTAACATGGAATTCTGTTATAACAGCTTGTGCTGCTAATGGGATGGTTTATGAGGCATTGGAGTTTTTGGAGAAAATGATGTCTTTAGATTATTCTATGCCAAATGTTGTTTCTTGGAGTGCAGTTATAGGAGGGTTTGCCCAGAATGGTTATGATGAGGAAGCCATAGAGATGCTATTTAGAATGCAAGTAGAAGGGCTTGTACCGAATGCTCAAACCTTGGCGGGTGTTCTTCCAGCATGTGCTAGATTACAAAGGCTTGACCTTGGAAAGCAACTCCATGGTTATATCACGAGACATGATTTTATCTCTAACCCTGTTGTGGTGAATGCATTAGTTGATGTGTACAGGAGGTGTGGTGATATGGGAAGTGCGGCTAAGATCTTTTTAAAATTCTCAGTGAAAAATGTACTATCTTGTAATACAATGATTGTTGGGTATTGCGAAAGCGGTCCTGTCTCCAAGGCCAAGGAGCTCTTTGATTGCATGGATGTTTTAGGAATAGAAAGGGATTTAATTTCATGGAACTCGATTATTTCAGGTTACGTTAGAAACTTCATGTTTGATGAAGCTTTCAGCATGTTTCAGAATATGCTAATGGAAGAAGGGATTGAGCCAGATTCTTTTACTTTAGGGAGTGTTTTGACTGCTTGTGCTGATACAATTTCTTTGGGGCAAGGGAAGGAGATACATGCCCAAGCCATTGTCAAGGGCTTGCAATCGGATACCTTTGTTGGTGGGGCTCTGGTGGAAATGTACTCTAAATGCCAGGACCTAACGGCTGCCCAGATGGCTTTTGATGAGGTGATGGAGAAGGATGTGCCAACATGGAATGCTCTGATCTCAGGCTATGCTCGCAGTAACCAGATTGAAAGAATTCAATATCTTCTTGAGAAGATGAAACGAGATGGTTATCATCCAAACATTTATACATGGAACAGCATTCTTGCAGGTCTTGTGGAAAACAGACAGTTAGATTTAACAATGCAGTTGTTCTCTGAAATGCAGATCTCAAAGTTGAGGCCTGATATTTACACAGTTGGAATAATTCTCCCTGCTTGCTCGAGGTTGGCCACTCTTGAGCGAGGAAAACAAGCTCATGCACACTCAATTAAATGTGGTTATGACACAGATGTCCACATAGGAGCAGCCCTTGTGGACATGTATGCAAAATGTGGAAGTTTAAAGTATGCACAGTTAGCCTATGATAGGATATCAAACCCTAATTTGGTGTCCCACAATGCCATGCTTACTGCATATGCGATGCATGGACATGGGGAAGAGGGAATTTCTCTCTTTCAAACAATGCTGGCCTTAGGTTTTATACCAGACCATGTGACTTTCCTGTCTGTTCTCTCCTCATGTGTTCATGTTGGATCAGTCGAGACAGGCTGTAAGTTTTTTGATTTGATGGGGTATTATAACGTGAAACCCACATTAAAACACTACACATCTATGGTTGATCTTCTAAGTCGATCAGGACAGCTTCATGAAGCTTATGAGCTTATAAAGAAAATGCCTGTGGAATGTGATTCAGTTTTGTGGGGTGCTTTGCTTGGAGGCTGTGTTACTCATGGTAATATTGAGTTGGGAAAAATTGCAGCAGAGAGGCTGATAGAATTGGAGCCAAACAATAGTGGAAACTATGTATTACTGGCTAATTTACATGCTTATGCTAGGAGATGGACTGACCTAGCAAGAGTAAGAGGCATGATGAAGGATAGGGGAATGCACAAGAGCCCTGGATGCAGTTGGATCGAGGACAAGAATGAAATTCATTCCTTTCTTGCTTGTGACAGATCTCATAAGAGAGCAGAAGAGATTTATGCTACTCTAGATTACTTAGCCCGTCACATGAAAACAGGGATAGTACATGGGTAATGCAACTATACAACAAGCTAGCATGTGATACATATACCAGCATTGTACAAATTTTTATAGCATGTGAGAATACAACTACTGTTGTCTGAAGACCTACAAACTACTTCTTTTTATGAGAGGTGACCTTCAACTTAACCATGGAAAGTTGCCTTTCCTTCGTTGATATTGACAGAAAATCTTATCTTTAATATTCTGTTCATGTGTAGTGACTCAAGGATCCTTACCTTCTGTGTCGTGTCTCAATTGATATCTCATGTTAACAGACTAGTAATTATTTGATAGACAAAATAATCTATTGAAATAAAATTCATTAGTCATTACATAGAAAAACTATACATAATGTTTATTATGCAATTACAGAAGTATGATGAAAGATTTCAGAGTAAAGTTTTCATCTTCTATGAAATCTGGTGTTATTATTATTAGCAGCTTACTCTCAATGTAGATAGAAACAGCCTAGGTGCAATAAATTCATGATGGTAATGATATTATGTGCGACTGAAATATAACATGATTAGTTTAAGAGAAATAAGATTCTAATTTCACATAACACAATTTGTTTAAGAGAAAGATGTGTAGAATGTCACATAACTTGGTGAACACAAAATAGATGGCATGATTTGTTTGAGAAACAAAAAATTTATATAAAACATTTAGATGATAACAACTATAGGCACGAACATTACTGAAAACTTGCAAGTCTAAACTTTAAATAACTTCCCTTATTCCATGATTTGCAGTAAGAGATTTTATGTTTCTAAGCTGATTGTTGTCAACGTAAATAACGGCAGTAAAGTCATTCTATATCTCATGTTCTTTTGGGCACTATGTGAAAGGTCAAAACAAATTTGTTTAACATTGAATATTTCGATTGTATGCAATTGAATTTAAGTACCAAAACTGGCATGCATATCACGTGCAGAGGCAGAGTAGCTGTGTAGCACATAAAGCCCCTCGTTTCCATGTGTCTCTTCTGTTTCCTGCTATGTGAAAAAATGAGGAAGCGAAGTTGGGTGTTAGCTTGGCATTAGGCGTTGTGGGTTGTTTTAGTGGCTGTTGGTGTTTTGGCTCTGGGTTTTTAGTGAGAGTTTTGAGATATTTTCAACAATGGAACCCCATGAAGCAGATGTGCCTTCTGGATAGAATGTTACTGCTCAAAACCAGCAATCCCTCTCATGCAGCCAAGAAAACCCAAGGGCACCAATATGGTAAGATTTCAGTCACTCACTTTTCACTTGTGTATGCCTTATGGTCGCGATGACAAGGGAGATCATAAAATAAACATCGCAGGTGCTTTTCTTGTCCATTTTGTGCTTCCTTTTGAAATGGGCAGTGATAAATGGTCATACTCAAGTCTAAGGGATTCAGTAGAGTGGAGGCTTTATGCCTTTTTGGTTAGAATTTTCGCTAATAGAAAAGTTTACTTCCAAGACTATTTTTATCCATTCATTTGGTGCACTGGGCTCAAATTTCATGGTGAAAGCAGCAAATATTTGATCGTTCCTCTATGCTACTAAGCGCAGGGATTTGAGGTCAAGAAGAAAAATCCATCTTGATTTTTAGGCATACTTTATGCTGAAAACATATAAAGACAGGCTTTACCTGTCTTCCTTTTTGCTCAGTCAACAAGTTGTGTATGATTTTTGCTATTTGCGCTTATGCCTTGAAAGATGCCACACTTTTCCCAGGTTCTGTTCTGCTTAATTAAACTAATATGCTAGTAATGATATCTAAAGGATTTGTCGTGGCAACTTTGATACTAGGATATGAAGGAAAGTAAGATGAGGATTTGAGATGTATAGAAAACATACATGAATGCTGGTGTTTAATTTATTTGTCTATCATCAGGAGAAGGAAATTTATTTCCATTGAATCAAGTTTATGTCTGTTTTATCAAAATGATGGAGAACATAGATAAGGAGAGCATAACAATGCAGAAAACTTGAAATTTTTAGGCAACAAGTGGGTCTAATATTGTTTACTGGTTTATTGCTTGCTTTCTGCTATGAAGTGTGGAGGTACTTTCTCCCTTGCGGAGTAGTATGTTTTTATGCAGTTGCAACTGAGTAACTCAGTCAGAATTCATGTACATACCCCCCCTTCCCTACAAATGATTGAGATTGTAGGGTATAATTGGTGGACAGTATTTAGACTTTCAAGTTGTTTGTTAGAAATTTGAGAATTGAATCATTAGCTAATATACATCTGCGTGTCTGCATCTTGCAGAGTATGGCTAGTAGTTTTTGAGAAGATGGTAAAAGGGGTAGGTCAAAAATTGAGGGGCTAGATCAATATGCAGATTCAAGGCCATGATTATGGATATCTCCAAACAAAAATCAAATTCGAGGAGCAGGAAGAAAGTTGAAATGTCAACATGAAGAGAGGAATTCCTCAGAATTGATTATTTCTTTGAATTTCTCCATTATTAACCTTTAATCTCCCTGTTTCATGATTTTCCAACGAGTCACAGGCGCGAGAGTATTTTGGTTGTTCATATGATGTGATCATTGTACAACTTGTTTCATCTTATTTTACCTTTGGTAATTAAACGGCAGACATTATTATTGGGAATGGTAGCTTTTAGGAATTTAGCTAGCCAGATAAGGTGTTTGCTACCTATCATTGTGGCTTGAGGTCCCACTGTGTGGGAGCCAAAGCAGGGATGTTAATGTGGTCTAATGTTGCAACCTAACACACATTCCCGGCTAAGTTTCCAATCCATCGAGCTCATGGTGCATGAATGTCTGGACTCTGGCTTGTGTTCTCCCAGCTTGTGTTGGTTTACAAAAGCCCTGAGAAAAAATTTCCGCGGTCATATAACAAGACATGGGTTTTTGTCTACCCCTTTTGGCCGAGAATGAATTGAGGATGTATTGACATGCTTAAATCCTCTCAAATTTGGATTTAAAAAAAACAATTAGCATCGTGAACATAAAAAATTAATGGAATAATACTGTTTTAAAAAAATTTAGTAAAATAACACAGTTTAATTATACTGAATTTATAAAACGCGACATGGTCAAATTATATTCTTCTGCCTCAACTAGTTAGATCCAATTATATTAACCAGCCGATCATTTCATATAAAGTTCATAATTTTATAAAGTTTTTTTTCAAATATATTTTATAAGTAAAAATTTTCTTTGTTCAATGTAAGTTTAAAAATAGACTTCAATTAAAATCTCAAAAAATTATTGTTCACGTAGTAGTGAGTGATTCTGAACAGTCAGGTGTGAGTTTAACATAACTAAATGAGGATCTGTCCTAAACAAATTACGTAGATGGCCTAGCAAATGCATTTATAGATCAATGTAACATGTTTGGTCGTGTCAGATCAGAATAACAATTCAAAAGGACCATAACTTTTGATTTGATTGTAGAATTGCGTTTAAATTTTTACAGAAATTTCTAGAGGTTATTTTCTCTAAAATAGTCATTGTCTTTTCTACGTGGATTGTCGGATATTTAGATATTAAAAATCTTGTTGAGCTCTTTAATTTTGATAGTTTTGAGATTTTTTTAATTATTTTTTAATCTAGTTGACGGATTTTACTGATCATTATTTTTTTGTTATTTTCAAAACTGGTTAATGGATTTTACTAATCATTATAAACCGGTGAACCAATACAGCCAGATATACACAGAGTTTAACTTTACTGCAATTTAGAAAGCTTGATATTTATAAATGTCGCTATTGTTATGAAACGCTACATATTAAAATTATGTTATTTCATCCAAACCTTTTTCTCCATTGTCAATTCACTAATTTTTAGTTTTAATTTAGTGTACTAATTGCACAACTTACCCGTCAAATTTCTCAATCTATATTTTTTAAGACAATGATTGTTGGCTATTTTGAGAGTTGTGATGTCTCCTAGGCTAAATTATCAACTACAAGATAAAATTTTACTTTTCCAGCAGCTCTGAGATGATTTTGCTGTACTTTTATATCATCATCAGATTCATCTGCTCATGTATCTTCATTCTTATTTTATCTAAAAAATAATAAATAAAGAAGATGGCTAAAAAATCCAACTTTTTTTTTAATCTTAGTTTAATTTAATTAGATTTTGCTTTGACCTATCAGAATTCATACTAAAAATTATGAAGAACATAGACTGATTACCAAATATTTTGAACCAAGCAAAATATTTTCACAACAATGAGATTCTTTAACATGCATGGTAACAAGATAGAAAACAATAAATTTCACTTCACAGAAACATGACATGCAAACTTAATTCATCATCCCTAATGCACCATTAGGACAAAAGGACGCTTACTTTCCTAAAGTAGATAATCATCGGTTGTCAATGCCAATGAATTCCTTTAATATTATTTATGTCCATTTTTTGCACCATATAAATATTGCATGATCAAAAAGCAGATAGAGCATTAAATAAAATCTTTTTCTTGCAGTTTTGTTCATTAAATTTTAGTGCCAAAAATGGCATCTATATCTCGTGGGATAGGAGCTTAAGTGTGCAAAGCCAGTCACACTTGAAGCACCAATCTGCCAAAGCTGTGAACTGCAACAGATGGGTTGTTACAGAGGTTGGTGATATTAGTTCCTGTGAAGAGAACTTTGAGAAGCTTTTCAACAATGGAATGCTATGGAGAAGGAAGAAGGCTAAGAGGGAAAGTTGCTGCCACTGAAGCTGAACGACCCAGAAACCATGTCTTACAGTCAAGAAATCCCAGGAACACTAACATGGTAAGATTTCTTACACACATTTTTCATTTGTATATTCCTTTTGGTTGTCAAGAAAAGAGGAGGTCATGAAAGAAAATTGGTTTGTTTTCTCTGTCTCTTTTTGCTTCTTTTACTTTGATGGGTTTTAAGAAGTGAGAATAACGGAGGTCATATGCTCAGTCATTATGAAGATGGAAAAGAAAACCTCATAATGCTAGTCTTCAGCTTCAGTTGAATGGAGGGTTTTTTTGCCTGTGAATTCAAAATGATGGGAGCTCTGGGGCTCAAAATTTATTTTCAAGTTCCTGTCTTTTCCCAACAATCAAAAAATGCTAAAATTGGAAAAGGTTACTGCTTTTCTGATCTTACCATCCTCATTTCCCTGCCTCCACTTTGTGTGTGTTTGTGGTGTGTGGTAAGTTTCTAAGAATACATTATTGTCTTGATCATATCAGGTTTTGTTTATGTTGGTTTTAGATAATAGAAATGTTTGCTTCCAAGAATCTGTTTTTTTTTTTCCCTTTATTGTTCTTAATGGGCTCAAGTTTCACGGTAAATGTGTTAAATGTTTGATCAATTGCTTGATACTAAATTACTAATGGGTGTGAGGATCTGAGGTTCAAAAAGAAACTTCATTCTGATAATCAGCTTAGCCTCATTGTGAGCACAGAAATGCATGTAATAAGAGTTCCCTTTACTGCTCTGGCACCTTGTCATGTGTGATTCTTGTAAGTATCTGTCGAGGAAGGATTATGGAGATCCTTTAATCTCTGTTCCACAATATTAAACTGACAATCGTAATGCTACTGAAGGCGTTTATCATGGTAACTCTAATTTAAAAAAATGAAGAACAACAGAGCAATAAATTGAAAATTTGAGAGGGCTATATTCTCTCTCTAGTTTATATCTTGGCTCCCTTCTGTCAGGTCATGTTAAGGATGATGGCAATATGCAGAGGACTAGGTGGGGTTCTCTCTCCCATTTTGAGAAGTTATGTTTGTAGCAGCAGGCCAGCTACAATCTCAGTAACTGTGTGGCAATTTGTTATAGTATTTTTCTCTTTTTGATATTGACATTTGACGATGCATTGTTTAAGATTACATTTTGTTAGTATCTAACTCTTGAACTTTTCTATCTTGTCAATGATCTATAGGCTTAAGCATTGTATGTGCTGATATTGACAATAGTTACACTGACTGGATATCAAATTTGTTCACTAATATATGCTTGCACCTTGCAGGGTATGACTTGCGGTAAAAGGGCAAGACCTGAACTTGAGGGGCTTAAGCAACATGAAAGGGAGACTCAAGAAGCAAGTGTGGATATTTCTGGACAAAAGAAAACGAAATTAATCAAATCTGAGAACCAAGAGCAAGAGGATGAAATGTCAGCCGTGAAAATGGGAGTTCCAAGAAGTGAGAACCTGAGACACGAGCGGGAGGGGAGGTTTAAGACGGAGCTCCCTGAGGTGGAAACTGCTGGGACAGGGACCTCAAACACTGTGGTGTCTCGTGAGACTTTGAAGAAGATGGGGGCATATGATGAAGTCAATAACACAGCTTCAGATCCAGAGGAAGTGGAAGCAGACGGTGATATACTATCTACACTTTCAGGTCCCCCTCAAGTACCTGATGCAAGTGGGCTCACAGCAGAATTGGGCCAGGCTTATGCATTGGCGATTCCTGCAGTGAAGAATGCGCTGATATCCTTCCTGATCACTAAAAAGTCAGAGGATCTAGCCTTTATGATCACTCAAGCTAACAGCGCATTCGCATCTCTTTATGCCCTCAATGCTGATTGTGGTTCGCTCTACAATAATGTGAGATCTTACATTCGTCATTGCTCTGAATTCTCTACAGCTCAGAAAGAGTTACAGGAGAACATGGAAGCTGTAGAGTTGGTATCTTCTTATGAGAATATTTCTGATCAATCTACTGAAGCAGCAAGGGCTGTTTCTGAAATTGAGGCAAATCTGGAAAAAGCCAAAGAGTGCCTTGCTCCTCTTGAAGCAAGGTATCAAGAGACCAAGGCCTTGCTGGACAAGCTTGAGGCAGAGCTTGGACAAAGGAGAACCGAGGTGGCTTACCTGGAAGCTGAGAAGACTCAGCAGGAGGAAGCAATGGCTGAAACTGAGATAAAACATCACACTATTGCTGCACAGGCAAAGGAAGCCAAAGAAACACTTAAATCTATTCTCCGCCGACTAGAGGCTGCTACAGCTGCTATGGAAGAGACTATAGCTCTCCTTTCCACTTCTTGATTCCCTCATACAACTACCATGTGTGCACATTGTTCAACTGATTTGGTTATAGGGACAATAGTACTATCCTTACCTTCTGTAATTAAACCATTTTGGAATCTCTTAGGAATAAATGATGCAAGAAAGAGTACTTTCAACTTTAGACCCACCATTATTGACTTGCATGCTCAGTTGAATAGGAGTCATGCTAGCGATGTTCCATCATAAATTTGGTTCAGATGATTATGGTTTACTGGCTTGTTGCTATCTAATTCATTTCCTTGTTACGGAATGCACTTGTACAATAGCAATCAACTTCCAGCTCCACAATGCATAGGCTTGCCTGTTCATATTACATGTAAGTGGTTAAACCACATCATGCCTGTTTTCAGACTGGTTATTTCAGTGCTAAATTAAGCTAGTGGATTTAGGCAGCTCGTCCTGCTCTCTGCCAGAAGTGGAGAGCTGAAGGAGTCTTTTTGCAGGATAAGCAAATGGCTATGGAAACACTTTCTAGCCGTTGCAGATAATTCGCCAACTCCAGGTTGAGATTTGTTTATTTAAGAACTGATATAGCCATTTCCATTAAATCATTAGAGGTGGTGAAAATCTGATCTTCCCTAAGATTCTTATATTTCTATAATACCTCATAAGAAGTCAGCACCATTCTATCCTCAAGAACAACTAGTTCAAAATTATCATGTGCACCAAACCATGCCCTGCAACAAAGTTAGGACTGCTTAGATAGGATCAATCTCTTGAGCTCTTAAAAGTGTTAATAGTGATATAAGCATTGTTATGCTGATATCGCTAATACTTGTACTGTGTGACAACTAAATTTTGTGCTAACTCGTGTGCATCTCTGAGAGTATTAGTAATTCTTGTGAAGATGGGAAAGGGAGGAGGTCCAAACTTGCGTAGACAAAAGAGGATTACAATAATCAAATCTGAGGACCAACGACAAGAAGATACAATATTAGCCACGAAGAAGGGGAGTCGAAGAAATGAGAATCTCAGACACGAGGAGAAGCGGAGGGCGAAGACTAAGCTCTCCGAAACTGGAGCTACTGAGATGGAGAACACTAATACAACGTTTCCCGTTGAGCCTGTGAATGGAACAGGGACTTGTGATGAAGCCTACGACACTCTGCTGTATCCAAAGATAGAAAAAATGGATGATGATATACTGTCTATGCTTTCTGGTCCGAACCACGTGCCCGAGCGGGATCGCAGCTGAAATGCTCCAGGCTTATGCCTTGATAATTCCTGCAGTGAAGAATGTTTCGGTATCCTTCTTAGCAACTGCAAAGCCAAAGGATGCAGCTCTTATGACCAGTCAAGCTAATGGTGCCTTCACAACTCTTTGTGCCCTCGGTGCAGATTACCGTGCTTTTTACAACGCCATGACATCCTATCCTATATTCTTCTTCGTTTGGAACTCTCTTCTACAGAGAGGAGCTACAGAACAATATGGAAGATGTGAAATTGGCGTCTTGTCATGAGAGGCTTGCTCACCAATTTATTGAAGCAGAAAGGGCCTTTTCTGATACTGAGACTCGTCTGGTAAAGGCCAAACCTTACCTCCATCAAAGCTTGAAGCATAGCTTGAAGAAATGAGAACAGAGGTGGCGGACCTGGAAGCTGAGAAGATTCAACGAATGGAGGCATTGGCTGGAATTAATAACAAGCTGGGGCCACTTTTCCCCCGGAAAAGGAAGCCAAAGGAATTATCAGAATCGTAGAGCTCTACTGTCCATTTCTTGATTTCTCCCTACAAGTACAAGGGACGTGCATGTGCGCACACAATGTTGTACTGTTTGATCCGATTCTTATGTGATCATTGATGTTAACTTACTACTTTTGTAACTAAAGCAGACACTGATACTGGTAGTTGTAGCTTTTATAAATGTAAAGATGCTAGACATGGTGGTTCTAACCGATCTTGGACTTCAAGAGGTTCAACTGCATGGGAGGTATCATATTCTGATTAAAAACAAAACTACTTAATTCTGATGAAGCAGCTTAAAAAAACATGTCCAGTAATAAGATTCCAATCCATCTAAAACCTAAATGTTAATGATGCTTGGTTGTTATGGTGCTTGTTATGTTGCTATTACTTCATTTAAGAGAATGCACCAGTCAAGGAGCAGTCAGTTTTCGGAGAGCAATTTTACTTGATCTTTGGCTTGCTATATCATGTGAATGATGCAGGCACCAGAAATCTGCAATTATGTTTCAGATTGATCAAAGCAAAAAATAAATGAACTCCAAATGGGTTTTATAAAACCACATCAGAAATGAGTTCTGCATCAGTCTCCTCAAGATCACCTAGTTCAGACAAGCATGTATAACAAAGAATAGCCAGAAATCTAGGATTTCATTGTTTTGCTAATCTCAGATTCGAATACAGAATTGCAGATGGACAAGTGAATAGATAACCAAACCTTTGCCAGGTTCTAAGTTTCTTTTCCATCTGCTTCCAGCCAGTCAAGCGGAAACCAGGAGTCTTGCATCAAAAACCAATACCTACCACCAAGTAAGATTGAATATAGAGCAATAACAACATTATCCTTTACTGGCAAATCACAATTCCATTAACAAAGAAATTGAGAGTCCAACCATCTTTCATACATGGAACAATGCAAGGATGAACCACTAGGGACAATTGACAATCTGAATTAGTTGACAAATTCCTGTTCAAGATGAACTTCACAACAAGCAACAACGGAGCTGAATCAACACTGGAATAAATACAAGGACTCTAATGAGGTGCTACCAGTTCTCCTTGACAATCTTTAACTTCTCAAATATAAACTTCCCTTCCTTGTACTTCTGAGATGCCTCATAAGCTCTTTCATACTTCCAGCCCAGCACCTCTTGACAATCGGCACAAGATATATCAGCAACAGTGTGGAGACCAGTCGTGAGATTCCTGTCCTCTTTAGGTCCCACGACAATGTTCATCGCATGAGAGAACAAAAAGGCTCGACCATGTCTTCCCTGTGAACAAAATTATGAAGAAGAAATTGAACAGAATTCTTGTCACTGCTTCCTATCATAATATACTATATAATTCCATTGTATAGCGGGGGGGAAAACGGAATTACTTGATAAAAAAACTAGCAATCAGAGATTGAACTGAATACAACAATCTTATGGACATAGAAGCAGGTATCATTTTTAGGGTTTCACATTATTGAAGACAAAAGACCCTTCATCAGAGACTCGCTTATAGTAACTTGCTGATATAAGGGTCTGTTATCACCTGATTTTCTACATAGATTGCCATCAATGGATGAGAGAAATGCTATGAACAGGATAATCCATATCATTTCTCTCACTGATAAAATGAAACCATGTCGATCTAAAGATCATTGCACAGAAAATCTATATAACACAAAGAGAACCAAGTCAAGACATACGGACAAGGAACAGCCAATTATCATAAAAAAGCAGCTAGAAGAAAATATGAAGCAACAATTTTATCAAAGATTCAAGTGATTCACCTGAAAAGCCTTAGAAATTACATCATCATGAAGTGAAACATGGTTTCGACAATTACAACAGCTGTACAACCTTGGACCCACCAATTCCGCCATTAATCAACAATTTCAAGGTTTAAACACCTTACTGATCACCAACAAAACACAAACACGAACACAAAGAACAAATAAATCCAAGATTGATCACTCACACGGCAAGAAAATCTAAGAGGAGATGATGATCAAGCAAAATTGTAGTCTTTACTCTTTTGTGATCAAAACAAGGCTAAAAAGATAAGTAAAAGACCGTAAAGCACAAGTTCCTTTACCTACAACAAATTCAATGATGGCCCAAAAGTCTGAAACAGGAAGCCAGAAACAACGTTAGCTTTACTAGTTTAGACCGAACTCCAAAGTTGAGTGGAGATTCCAAGTACGGTTATATTACATTTTTTAGAGAAAAAAAAATGTGGGGTTGATAAGGACAATGATTAGTGATTGGCTTGAAATAGTAAACCATAAGAACATCAAAGATATCAAATTAATATTGCCTAACCACTAACACAGCTGTAGTTAAAAAAGAAATACACAAAGGCGAAGGTAGTTTTTTAAGGACACAAAGACAAAGGGAGAAACTTCGTACAGAAATTTTAATGTCTTGTTGTTAAAAATAAATTAAAAAATAAAAAAAAAAAAGACATTTTTAAAAAACGCACGAAACGAACACGAGCCAAAACATGGTGGAGTTAGTTATCTGAGACGAGAACGCGCTGAAATTAGCGCGTGGAGGGCGGATTTAGTGAGAGGATTCAATAGCTTTCGCTATCGTTTGTATAGCGCTTAGGAAGCTCCGTGTTTGAGACGTCACAAAGCGCTCGTGAAGAGTACGCACACCTGAAATGACCTTATTGTTATTGTTATTTAAGAGTATTTGCAACAGTGCCATCAGGGACCATGAAAGTCAGCGAGGAGTATCTTGGATTATCGGAAACTCATACAGTTATTAATTATTATTACTAATAATTATAATTTGACAATAATATTTTTTTTATTTCTTAACCATTTAAATCAAGTCCATTGTGGATTGGGTTTTAACCATGTTATTTCTCATTTAAAAAAATAAATAAATTTTAAATAAATTGATAAGACTAGAACAATTCCATCTATTATTTAAAAATATTTATTCATTTTTTTTAATTTTTTTTGGTCACTGTCAGGAAGTAAGATTAAGAGCATGCTGTGGGCAGAAATTGCTGGAATTGATTTGCTGATAACTACTGCATCCGAGAAAATAAGAACCAAACCCAACAGTGGTGCTCACAAGTCTCAAGCTCTGGGTCATATGTCAATTCATTTGTCTAATCTTAGATTTTGATTACTCTAAA
>Ga0325404_1004394_pt1 | contig 14998 bp, 9 predicted proteins | sample PopdelMetagenome_18_FD_205664 | JGI IMG/M metagenome (GOLD analysis project Ga0325404, IMG submission 205664) | Populus deltoides microbial communities from Bellville, Georgia, United States - Xylem-Control-R1 | ecosystem: Host-associated > Plants > Phyllosphere > Stem > Wood/Secondary xylem... | reverse complement strand
AATTCTGAATAATCTGTATATTATGAATGCATAGTCTTAACCTAAATACAAATAAAGTATATATAGGTCAAACTGAAAGTACTATTCTACCCTTAATAAATAAGACTACATAAATATTATTTAACATAGTGTACTGAAAATAAATATTTTCAGCATATTACATAGATCTAAAACAATAGCACACAGGAATTAAAAAAGAGGAGGGATCGCTAGGGATACAAGATTTGCAGCCAAAAATATGACCTGACATGTTCAGGAAACAGAAGGGAGGTGTTTCTTTTAAACACAAGGCAGATTTTTATGATCTTCTTCCTTTTGGTCATTAAATTTTCTTAAAAGGAGCTTTGGTTTGATTCATGCAAGCTGGGGGTAAATCTTCAGCGTTTCGACAGGCAGCCTCATGAGCAAAAGAAAGACAATGTGCGACCACTCCAAGCTTCTCGTTGCTCCTCTGTTCCGATTAGAAACGGAGATTCAAGAAGCTATGCTACTGTCCTGAGACAAGAGTTCCAACGAAATCTACTGTAAGTTCCCAAGACACTCTTTTATAACACTTTGGTCATTTCCATGACTTTATCTGCATATCTTGAGCAAGTTCCATGTTTTGAGATTTGAATATTATTTTATTTTATTGTTTAGCACTTAGTCTATTCGCCAGGTTGGGAAAAATATTCAAATTAGTTTTGTTGGCATGTAACCTCACCAAACAATTTAAGACTTCACTAAACAATTTGCGTAGACCGTATTGACTGGGAGTCAACTATTGTCGTAGTGCTTTTTTGCACTATCTGTGTGCGTGAATGGAAAGAAAAGCAGGGTGGCAACTGGGGTGTGAAAATGAATAGAAAACTCCAACAAGGGTGTGAAAATGAGTTACTTCTCCAAAAAGAATATATAAATTATTGAATATCTAATGGAAACTGTCGTGAACGCGGATGCTTGACTTGCTGTGTACCATTTTGATTTTTAAACACAACCATGCCGTAATTTCCTGGTGATTTCCTTATGCATACTGGTGGTCTTCCAGAATCTTTTTCCAAACAATCCTCGTTAGACCCTGCTCGGGGATTAACTTGGAGTAAGATTTGTATCATGGTTTTTTATCATGTTCCAGGTCAACTTCGATCAACCAAATTTTATGTGTGTGTCAAAACGACATTGTTTTTTTATATATAAACATAAATATGAATCTTGAGCTCTTTTATAATCTTAAGCCGTAGTATATTAATAGTTGAATCATTATCCACCAAGATTCAATTCACCATCTTTTCATCGATATATCTTTTAATAAAAAAATATCGTTTATGGAGTTTTGATTCAAGCAACAGGTCTTCAACGTTAAAAGATATCTCTGTAGTGCATACACCTTGAGACAAGTCGAAAGAGTTAGTCATGACAGGTTTAGTAGGAGTTTTCTTTATAGTTTTCTCATTTTTTATGTTAGATTAGGAACAGATCAATAAGAAACTGAACTTGAAGATGGACTATATCATTGTTAACTTCTTGATCAGAATACTCCAACATGATGGTTAGTGCAAATTTTTTTTTTAAAAAAAAAATAGCGAAAACAAAGTAATTAAACAAGACAGACTTAGGATTCCACAGATAAATATATGGCCATGTTTGTTTCCCGGAATTCACTTTTCGGGAAATCACTTTCCAAACTTTCCTGTGTTTGTCTGCCATTAGGAAAGTTGGTCAACGGAAAACACTTTCCAGTCAGAAAAATTTAGCTTGGTTTCCAGGAAAGTGTTTTCCTTGAAAATTTATGTGGAAAACACTTTCTGAAAGTTGTGAAAAATTTAAAAATGTCATATTATTTGCTGATTATATCAAATTTGGTCCTCAAACTTTTGATTGCTATATATATATATATATATATATATATATATATACATTTTGTTTTGAATATTTATTTTTCAATTTCATCTCTTAAAATTTAATTTTTATATTAACTTTGGTCCTCATTTTTATAATTGTTATTTGCTTTTCCCTTATCATTTTCTTATTGAAATTTTTTATCTATCAAATTTGGTCCTCATTCTTTTGATTGTTACTTATTTTATTTGAAATAATTTATGAAATGTTAATTATTATTATTTTAATTTCTTCATCTTTCATTTTTATTTTATTTTTTAGATTTGATTTTTATTATTTTGATTATTATTTATTTTATTTGAGATAATTTATGAAATTATATTTTTTTTCAATTTCATCCTCATTCAACTTTTTAATTTGTAAGATTTGTTCCTCATTATTTTAATAAACTTGAGAAAATAAAACATTAATAAGTTATTTTCCAGCTCATTTTCCATGACATAACCAAACACTGGAAAGTATTTTTCAACTTATTTTTCATTACACTACTAAACATTGAAAAATAATTCACTTTCCTGGAATTCACTTTAAAAAAAAAAACTACTTTCCAGCAAACAAATGGGCCATTTACAACACTTCTCTATTGAAACGTTCAACAATAAGGCTAAGCTATGAGGTCAACACATTAAAAAGCACCCATTAGCTGGACACATTCAAGAAAATTGCCGACAAGTTTCGAACTAACACAATTTTGGGCCGAGAATGCAAGAAGCAAACCACTGATTCCCCACCAGCAACCACAACAAATTCAGTGCTCCCATGCTAAGATCCTATGAAGTTGGAGAACTAGCGAAATTTAATACAAGGCTTCAACACTCCGAAGCCTGCTAGAGAAATATTAAAGCAAAATAAGTAGCATTAAACAACAGCCATTTCATCAATTTTAATTTTAGTATAACACAATAATATGAACCAACCTTGATTCTCGAAGGCACCCAACTAATTCATTAGCCTTCAAATCAAGACTTTGCAATTCTTTAAAAGGCAGAAACAAAGATGCGTTGAGAACCCACTCGCCTAACCCCCAACCCCCAGCACCCCCAAGAGAGAGTTGGGTCACTCGCCTTTCAGTGGTATCGCACACGATCCTAGACCACTCACAACAATTATTGCCCAGGTATTTCAACAGTTATGGCTTGTGTCGGTTTTGGTTCACGATGGAGATGATGGACACAATAATGTATTTCGACAACAAAACTTTCAATTCTTGTGAATGGCTCTCCAACTAAAGAGTTCTTTATGGGAAAGGGATTGCGAAGAGGGGACTCTTTATCAACATCTCTTTTCAATATAGCAACTGAGGGCCTTAGTAGAATGCTAAAAAGAGATGTGATTTGGGACTTATAAAAGGTATTTGTTTTGGTCACTTTCACTTTGTAGATGATACACTCATCTTCAATTCATATGATTTCCCATCTCTTCAAAACATCAAAAGAACTATGTGATGTTTTGAGTTGATTTCTAGGCTGAAGGTTAATTTCCACAAGAGCTCAATCACGATAACTATTGTTATTTCTTCAACTGCTAGCAATCTAATATGTAGGATGGAGGGGATGCCATTTAAGTATTTGGGCCTGCCTATTTGTGCATCTTCATCTCATGTGGAAAACTATTGTTAATAGAATCAATAGCAAGTTGGCTGCCTGGAAAGGGCGTCACTTATCTACTGGTGAGAGAGTGTGCTTGCTTAAATCAATTATAAATAACCTGGGTTTGATATATATTATATGAAGTTATCATGATCCCATGATATGTTAACATGCGAAATTCATAAGCTGAGTCATAAGACCATGATAACCTCATAAAAGTATGTTGAAACAAATTACAAAGCATAATTCTCAATCAACCTAGTGTTTAAAGATGAAATTGAAAAAATATATGAAAAAATAACATAAAATATGACTCAAGTTAACTCAGGACCTCTCAAATCCGTGATCCAGGTTATGAGACCTAATAATCTTATACAAAGCAAATTGAAAAAATAACTCGGGTCAACCCAAGTTACCCTGCCAAACCCGCAACTTAGATCATAAAACTAAGATAATGTTAAATAAAGCAAATAACAACAAATTTTAAAGCATAAATCCCAATCAATTGATTGTTGAAAAAAATTCAATAAAAAAAAGACACAATAAAACGACCCAAAATAACTCAAGTTAATCCGTAAAAATCATGAAGCCTAATTCTTAATCAACCTAATCTTAAATAATAATAAAAAAATCAATTAAAAAATAAATCTAATTCAACTGGATTAACCCACTAAACCGGTTGAATAACTAAGATGTTATGTCAAGAAACGATTTTGGAAAATTTCTTCATATGTGTTGAATAACTAAGATATGAGTCTTGATCAAGGCAAGAATATAGGCTCTCCAAGACGATTAACCAGAAGGAGAGAAGGAAGGCTCGTTCTGCTACGCACTGCCTCACTCTCAAAGAAGAAACAATTACTTGGTTCTGTATCCTTAGCACATAAAACATGAGGGGATAAACAGTATGGTTGTATAATGTTCACCTCACATGTTTTCCCATTTATAGCAAAACCTAATAAAAAAATAGTGAACATTGTGTCCAGTATAAAATATGAGGGGGTGAACAGTGCGGCTACACACAAATCTGTTGTTCTAGCAAACAATGCTCAAGCCATCTAAAGCAGACAATGCAAGTTTCTTTCTCTCTTTTTCTCATGTCAATTCCAGACCAAGATAATCAGACCCAATCTATTGTTGTGAATTACAAACGAAAAGAAAAAAGACAATAAAAGCTATCATCAATAAACATAAGCAACCAATGTGCAAGCAACTCAAATTGTTAATGGAAGTTGGAAAAGCAAATCTAGTTTCTCATTCCTTCCTTGTGAACTCCAGGCTAAAAGTAACAGTTGAACCATTGTCTTTTGAACATAAGATTTAAAGTAGTTTCTGGAAAATTTTCTTTCCAGCATCATTCAAAGTAGGAGGTGAATAGAGAAATTTAGCAACGCAAGATAAGGGAAACAACAAATGCTAAGGCAAATTGAAAGGGAGAAGAATGAACAATGGCATGAAAAGTAACTCTTAAACGAAAGATCAATCATCATATTTTAGACAAAGCCATAGTAAGAAAGTTAAGCATGCCAAAGTTCTTTTATATTTATGTGTGAGAAAAAAGGGTGATGTTCATGTAACCTAAGTTGTTGATTCCAAGTACATTTGAGAGCTTCATCTATGAAATAAAATTAACATGGAATGTTAAAAACGATCAGTTAAGAAATGAAAGAGGCAATGCATGGCTAAACCAATGGAAGCTAAAAAGCTAATGTTGTCCCTAGTAAGCAATAAAACCAAGACCTACAACATTCCATAATTCTAATCTTTTTTGTGCCTGCATCAAAATCTACAGCAGAGACTGGACATGCAAATGGTGCTGATTGGCAAGAGGAGATCTACCTGATCATAAGCTTTGATGGTGAGAAATCTATGCAACAAGCCATGCAGAAAGGTATGGAATGCTGGAAGCTCTACTTTGATGAAGTTCGCCCGTGGACGGAAGAAGATGTGACAGAGAGTCGTCTAGCATGGATCTCCATCTCTCATTTGCCTATCTCTGGCTGGAGTCTGAGATGTATCTCAAACCTCCTCATGAACCATGGACGGGTGATAGGTTTTGACAAGACCAGCCTAAAAATCTCTGAACTTCACAGCGTGAAAATCGTTATAGGTACTCACTTGCCGGAGATCCACGACTCTATAGATCTCGTGCTAAACTCCAAGTTAGTACACATACAGCTGGATGAGATTAACCCTTTAAGATATCCAGAGGCAAAAGGAATTTCATACTCTATGGCAGAATTTCAAACCTCATTACTTCAGGGAGAAGATGCTGACAGTGACTCAGATGATGAAGTGTACACTGATCTGGCTTTTGACTTGGCAGGAGATGACAACATTTGCAGGCTGGCTATTGCTGATAAGAATTTTGGAGCTGATGACAAGGCACACACGCTGGAGGCAAGGAAGCACAACCCATATGGGACATATGAGGTCTACGATCATAGCTTTGCGGCCACAATAAATGCCACTGACAACACAGAACGGCTACATATCGTTGTTGAAGATCTCTTTCCAGAAATAGCGGCTCCTAGGACTCCCCACCACTGTTTCTCTACCAACAAGCTTTCCCAAAATCAACTCCAAGCAGAACGGGGCCTTGTCTTATACGATGTGAATTCAGCAAGCCCACTGGAGCATCAAAGCATGGCCTTCAAAAGAGACTCTTTGTCGCCACAACCTTATACCCCTGTCAGCAGTGATAATTCTTTAGAATCCCACTGCAAAGCTCAAAGCTTGCCTCTTACACCCAACCAACACCGGACCACAGCAGCCAAACAACCAAGGCTAAAGAAAATATTCTCTACTGGGAGTCTCCTCTCCTTGCACTCTTCAGCAAGCATATCTTCTATAGACTCTTACATCAGGGTGAATAATACCCGTAACCTGAAAGAATTTGTAGCGGAATCGTCTCACAATGAAGTCAACAAAATGATCCATTTGGGAGAAGCTCTGGGTCTTGGTAATTCAGCTCTCTTGGAAAAATTTTCTGGGCTTATCATAAGGCAGCTAGAAAAGGAGAGGGAAGATTGGCAGAAACAACAATGAATAGTAAGTTTTCATCCCTGTCCCTGTAGATAGATCTTTTAATTCTGTCATGAATATTCTTTCTTGGAATTCCTGTGGCTTTGGGCATGATGAGGAAACGAAGAAGAATCACGAAATTAATAACAGAATATAAGATTGATATATGTTTCCTGTTGGAAACTAAGCTAGCTAATTGTTCCACTGGCTTTGTATCTCGTATTTGGAATGAAAATCATGTGAGTTGGTTTAGTAATGATGCTCAGGGATCAAAAGGAGGTCTGCTTGCTATGTGGAAAAACACTAACTTTGAAGTCTCTAATATTGAATATGGTCATGGTTGGATCGGTTTATATGGTAAACATGTTCATAGTGAATTTCATTGCTTTGCTATTGGCATCTATGCTCCTTGTAACTATCAGGACAGACAAAAACTTTGGGATGATCTCATTCTTCTTAAGCACGCTTTTGAAGTTCCCTGGATAATAGCAGGAGATTTTAATGAAACATTCTCTCAGAAAGACAGAAACAGTGGAATCTGTCATCCTGCAGGCTCAAATTCTTTTAGTAGATTTCTGCAGTCTTGTGAGCTCACTAAATACCCTTTAGCAGAATGTTATTTTACTTGGTTCAGAGGAAGGTCCAAGAGCAAACTGGATCGTATGTTCGCAAACTCATCCTACCATTTTCACTTCCCCAGTTTATCTTTTCGACGACTTCCAAGAGAGTTCTCAGATCATTGCCCTTTAATTCTATCTAGCTTCTTGCAGGACCATGGATGGCGTCCTTTTTGTTTCTTGGACTGTTGGACTCAGTACCCAAATTTCAAGCACATTATTGAAAACTTCTGGAATGATGCATACTCCCTTCACCCTGGCCGTTTTAAATTTCTCAAAAAGCTCAATCATATTGCAGTCAGATTGAGGCAATGGAATAAGCTTGAATTTGGAAATCAAGAAGTTGCCCTTCAACGAACCCTTTCAGCTATCAACATACTAGAGGGAAAATGTGAAGAAGAAGGTATAACCGACCAAGAGCAGGAGCATCTAGACTTTTTATTGAAAGACCGCTGGGTTCGCAACAATCACATTGAATCTATTTGAAGGCAGAAATCAAGACAGATGTGGTGCAAATTGGGTGACAGAAATAACAAGTTTTTTCATTTGATTGCCAATTTCAGGAAGGCTAAATCATCTATCCTTAAAATCCACCATAATGGCAACACTTTTGATTCTCAGCAGGGTATTAAGCAGGCTGCTGTGGATTATTTCTCTGAGCTGTATGACTCCCCCTCTGAAAAAAAGCCCCAGTTAAATCCTTTGGGTTTCAAATGCCTCTCTAAAGAATCCTCTGAATGGCTGGAGCAGGTAATCACAATGGAAGAAGTGAAGCGCAGTGTATAGGGTTGTGATGGGTCAAAATGTCCTGGACCAGATGGTTTCAACTTCAAATTCTACAGATTAGCATGGGATTTTATTGCTCAAGACATTCTCAATATAGTCTTAAGCTTCTTCAGAACAGGAAAGCTACCCAAAGGAATCAATACAACCTACATAACTCTCCTCTCCAAGACAGTAGAACCCATAGAGTTTAAAGATTTTCGGCCCATCAGCATGATTCATGGTATCTACAAGATCATTGCCAAAATCCTTGAATCCAGACTGAAAACTGTTATGCAAGATATCATTAGCATTAACCAATCAGCGTTTATAGCAGACCGCAACATTATAGATGGCTTTATGATTGCAAATGAGCTGGTGAGTGATCTAAAAAAGCGAAAAGCGGCAGGTCTGATTTTCAAGATTGATTTCCATAAAGCCTTCGACTCAGTCTCCTGGGATTACCTAGATGATATCATGGGTTATATGGGGTTTGGCAGAAAATGGAGAACCATGATTTATGAATGTCTTTCTTCATCAAAACTCTTGGTCCTCATCAATGGATCTCCTTCAAAAGAATTCTCTGTTCGGCGAGGACTGCGTCAAGGAGACCCGATTTCCCCTTTTCTGTTTGACATAGCTGCTGAGGGCCTCTCGGTCCTCTTTCAAAGGGCATCTAGTGGGAATATTATCAAAGGGCTGCAATTTGCATCAGGAATTTTTGTCAGCCATCTACAATATGCAGATGACATGTTAATATTCATCTCGGCAGATATTGATCAGTTAGTTCAAGTCAAAAGAATTTTAAGATGGTTTGCTCTGACTTCAGGCCTTCATATAAACTTCCATAAAAGCTCCATTATTGGTATCAATGTCGACGATCACTTGTGCTTGCGCTTGGCTACATCTATTTTCTGCAGATCAGACTCCTTCCCAAGCAAATATCTTGGCATGCCACTAGGAGCCAATCCATCTCGTATCTCTACATGGAAGCTAGTGATAGAGAAGTTTCGTAAAAGGCTTCATATGTGGAAAGGGAGATTACTAAGCATGGCTAGTCGTCTATGTCTCATTAAAAGTGTCATTAATTCCCTGCCTATATATTTTATGTCTGTATTCAAGATGCCAAAACGGGTAGGCAGGCTTCTTTCATCCATCCAAAGACGTTTCTTGTGGTGTGGATGTACCAAGCAAAGATCTTTCTGCAAGATCCAATGGAGACTAGTGATGCGCGATAAGAAACAAGGAGGCCTCGGTGTAGGTGCCCTTATATCGAAAAACAGAGCCCTACTGCTAAAATGGATTTGGAGACTCTCTTCCCCAGGTACAAGTTTATGGAAAATGATTATCTCTTCGATGTACAATCCAGCTTATGAGAATGGGATCCCAATTTTCTACAACCAACCCTCCAAGATCTGGAAGGATATTATGTCCATTGTTCAAACCGACGTTCACCACGTCTTCACGAATCATTGCAAATTCATGGTGGGGAATGGCAGTTTAACATCCTTTTGGCTAAACAACTGGATTGGTGACTACCCTCTCAAAACAGCCTTCCCTAGGCTATATCTTTTGTCTTCCTCTAAATCTGCTTTGGTGGCTGACATGGGTAGATGGAGCAATGGAATCTGGCTCTGGTCCCTACAATGGCGCAGACCTCTATTTCATTTTGAACAAGAACAACTATCACTTTTATCATCCTTGCTGGAATCCAAGCCAATGTTGTGCCACAAGATGGATAAGAAAATCTGGACCCTCAACAGCGATGGCCTCTTCAGTGTAAAATCTTGCTCCAAAATGATGGACCAGCTGCTCTACGGTGGTGCCAAACCATTCCAATCTTCTGTTCGGATAAAACTAACCCCACCAAAAGTGCAACTTTTCCTTTGGCTCCTTGTCCAAGACAAAGTAACCACAAGAGATTTTCTATTTCAGCATGACTACCTAACCCTTCAGGAGTCAAGATGCGCTTTCTGCAATAAAAGCTTGGAATCTTCAAGTCACCTCTTCATTCACTACCACTTCACTTGGAATATATGGATGAAACTGCTTTCTAATCGGGGCTTTTGCAGTGTTTTTCCAAAATCTGTTGATGATATGTGCTACCAATGGTCTTCTATGGTTAAAGGCAAGCAGCATAATCTCTCATGGCAGCTTCTTTTCTCATGTGTTGTTTGGAATCTTTGGCTTCACCGAAATGATGTTATTTTTAATGACGCTGCCCCTAACCTTCAAATCTGTTTCTCCATGGTGCGCCAAAGTATTGCTTTATGGCTGAGGTTTGATTCCAACTCTTTAGAGCTTAATATAGAGAATGTTTAGTCAGGAGGAGATGGTTTCTTATGATTTGTTTGTTCCCCCTTTTGTTGCTCTCCCATGTTTCATGCAACCGTTTTTGTGTTTTCCTTTCCTCTACTTGTTCATCTGATGTAAGTTAGGCTATTATCTTTGTAGCCTTTTTTTTGTTATAAAATTTTGACTATTAACCAAAAAAAAAAAGAGGAGATCTACCAAAAGGTAATTTCTGTGGTTTACTGTTCATTAGACGAAGTTCATATATGTCATAGTCTCGCAAGATTTCAATGGAAAAGGTCTCCTGGAATTTGGTACAAGGAAGTTTTATTCAGCTATGGTTGCGATTAGTTAGGAAGCATTGTAAGTTCCATGATTGCAGCAACTAAGAAACGATAAATTACTGATAAGATGATTAAAGGTAAAATATTCAGATTTCTAGGTCAAGAGGGTTATTTTCTTGGTACTGACACAACAATTTTTTCTATTGCAAATCTCTCCCTTTCGATTTTTTCCCTGTATTTCCATACATTTATTGTGTGGTGAGTTATTATTTTATTATTTCCAACAAGTCCAATTGACAATACTTCTTACTGTAATAGACAGACTTGAAAACAAGAGTGAACTGTTTCTGAATAGTCATCGTTATATTTGGTTAAGTGAACAGTTATTTTCAGGATTACAATCAAATTTGTCCTGAAACATGTGACAATGGAAGAAAGGAAAATATGTGGACCTAATCCATTGAATCATGACCATGTCCAGTATTGTTGAATTTTTTAGAAACCGAGGTTGAAATTCTGAATCGTTTAATGGCTGTAGTTGCAATTCATAACTGCATATTTGATGAAGTCAATTTTTTTGTGCCTGGGAGGGTACTAAAACAGGAATAGGAGTGGTTGTTGATAATTAGGATATAAGGGTTATAAATCCAAAGTTATAAAGCTAAGAAGTGTTTACCAAAGTCGTGACATCCATTGACTTGAGTTAGAACAATAGAAAACAATGGTGATTGTAGTTAACTGAACTTGACCGACCCTGAATCTTGTCTGAAGTGGTAACTACACAATCCTTTGCATCTTTGCATGCAATCAATAACAATATTCTCAATCATCTAGGTGGTGGCTCAGTAGTAAGAGCTTGGGACCAAGAGGTTTGCTTCATCTGTGGTCTCAGGTTCGAGCTCTGTAGTTGCTCATATGATGGCCACTGGAGGCTTACATGGTCGTTAACTTCAGGGCCCGTGGGATTAGTCGAGGTCGCGCAAGCTGGCCCGGACATCCACGTTAAACTAAAAAAAAAAAATAACGATATTCTCTTTGAGTTTTCAGCATTGATTCCACTCTGCTATTTTTATCTCAAACAATATATGCTGTCCTCTGCCATTTTATTTATTTATTTATTATCAATTCTCTCAAGTTTGCTTATGTTTCTTTCTGACCCTGGCACGTGAAGAAATCAAGCATATGATTGATAATGTCTTGCTGGTTATATGTACTTCCTAGATCAAAGTTATGAAGGAAACGTATTTGCCTGAAATAAATGAATTGTACCAGAGAATTGCTACCAAGTTACAACAGGTAAATTGTCTCTGTAATTTTTTCCGATTTATTTGCCCACACATGATTCATAAACCCCCACAGTTGAGCTTTTGTATTAATTTGTTTTCCCCATCAATATTGCTTGTCACTGTATCATCTGCACTAATTACCTCCCCCACCCCAACCACCCCACAACCATGCATTGACACAGAAGAATTGGAATAGAAACATTTTTTTCACTAATGTTTTACTAGTTTTGCTAGAAAGGGTCAATGCAATTTTTAATTCTCGTGTATGTTAACTTTGCTTTCCAGCATGACCCTCTTCCACAACAACCAAAGTCAGAACAGCTTGAAAAGCTGAAGGTATTCAAGGTCATGTTGGAGGGCTTGATAACATTCTTACAGGTCTCTAAAAACAACATCACACCTAATTTCAAGGAGAAATTGGGTTTCTATGAGAAGCAGATTGTAGGTTTTCTAAACCCAAGCAGATACAGGAAGCCTATTCCTAATCTACAGCAAGGACAACCTCCCCAACCTCGTATTCAACCTATGCAGCAACCCCAATCTCAAGTTCCTCAATTGCAGTCCCATGAAAATCAACTGATTCCCCAGTTGCAATTGATGAATACGCAAGGTTCTGTACCACAGATGCTACAAACACAACAGCTTAAACGATTGCAGCAACGCCAGAATTTAATGCAGAATCAATGGATGCAGCAGCAGCAGCAATTACACCAGCAAGCTCCATCTCCTATGCCAGGAGATTCTGACAAACCAGTTTCTGGTATTTCCTCACTCTTAAATACTGGAAATATTGTACACCAACCATCTGTTGCACAAGCACTGGCTCCATCCCTTGCAATTGGCACTCCTGGGATATCTGCATCACCTTTGCTTGCAGAGTTTACCAGTCCTGATGGTGCTCATGGCGGTGCTTTGACAACTGTTTCTGGCAAGTCAAATGTTACAGAGCAACCACTTGAGTGCTTGATTAAAGCGGTTAGTGATGCTCTCCTTTTGGTTTTACTCCACCCCACCCTTATTTTGGAGGTTTCTGAAAAAGAAAGAAACTTCTTTGTGAATGAGATGGTGATGCTGCAATTTTTTTTCCCAGGTGAAATCTCTGTCTCCCAAAGCACTTAGTGCATCTGTCGGTGACATTGGCTCCGTTGTCAGTATGATTGACAGAATTGCTGGTTCTGCAGCTGGTAATGGATCTAGAGCTGCAGCTGGTGAGGATTTGGTAGCAATGACAGGATGTCATCTTCTTTCGTTTTTGTCTTTTTTATTTTTCACGTGTTTCTCACCAGAAGGGAACTCGAGGGAATAAAAAGTGCTGGGAAGTAATTTTTGTTGGAACTTCTTGTGTAGAGTATGATATTGCAGCGTGAGATAAGGTTACCTCATTGCATTTTCATAAATTAAAGGGATTTCTCTTCTTTTCTTTGTCAATTACAGTGCATGATGTATAAAAGTTTTCTTACTCAGAGTAAATGCTATTGTAATGTTTTCACAGAGTTCCCCTGGTTTGCAACTAAATCACTTATGTATCTTGGAGCATAGCCAAAGCCATAAATGGAAGGTTCTTCCTGTTCAAGAAAATTAACCATGAAGCTCGTAACTAGAATTTTAGACAGAAGGGTGGCCAAGTAAACTCCTATATCCTGTTATCTAGAACCTTATTTAGTCAGCTGTGATGAAACATAAGCTATAGGGTCAGTAACTTAAGCCTGATATTATTAGTGTAGCAAAATTAAAGATCTAATTTCAAAACACATAAAATTTTATAGCATGAGGGAGAGGAGAAGCTTTTTTTTGTTTTTCATTTTTTTTTTTGTGATAGGAACATTAAAGAAAAAAGTATTCGGCTGGTTCATGTGCGAAGATATGAGGCATGTTAAGCAATTGGACCAGACTATCACATGTCAAAATCATATGTTTCAATGATACTTGTTGCAAGAGTCTCCTTAACCAATCCAATGTGCCTTACTTGATATGTTTTTTTTTTTAATCTCATTTGAGTAACACAATCAAGGTACCCTTTTCAGTTCATTCGTAAATCTCGTTCCAAAACTGAAATTTCGGCAGGTAACTTTTGATGGGTCATTGGTGATTGTATTAATTTGGCTACAGAAATAGTGCACACTGTGAAATGATGTTTGCTGGAGTAATGGGGCTGGATGGAGGAGGGGGTTTTCGAGCTCAACGAAGCAGTGGATGCATGTCTAGTGCAGCAGCTGCTCCAGATGGTCCTCACTATTGGGGCAACCTATCGAGATTGTTTTCGGGGACATTTTTAAAGACATTGAAAACGACAATCTTGCATTGATTAGTGCCAAGTATGAACACGTCAAATCTAAGCTAAGAAATCATGGTTTTGTTAAGCCTTGCTATCATCAGAGGCTTGACGATGGAAGGATAATTGTACTCTCTTACATACACATAATGTTGTGCTAATGAGCCAAAGAAGTTCTCCACAGACTCGCCAACTAAGAGGAAGTTAGCGACATCCTCTTCATGTTATAACATGATTAAGTAAAGGTAAGATAAAAACAGTTAAAAGATGAATATAAAGTTTAAAATGAAAGGGGAGAAAGCAAACCCTAAGCTCATAAAGATCCACGCATCAAATTTAGCATGGGTTTTGATGATAGGGAAACATCTAATTAGATGTGGCACTTAATTTGCTAAAATATTTGTAAGAGGAGTGAAATAACATTGCAATGATAACTGAGACGCATATATTTACTTTTCAGAATATAAAAAAAGATGAACAAACATCTTATGCCATTCATGACCATATTATAAATTTTGAGGACTGAAAAGGTCTATAAATGGCAACATTTGTCTGACAACAGCAGCAACAACGACCTAGACAAAAACTCCCTGATACTTAATTTTCTATAACGAAAAGGTTTTACGTGGCAAAGCATGAACTCAACCATATTAAAAAATCTGGACAGCCCCACTGCAAGATGTTCAATTCCTGCATCGTAAAAGCAATACAAAGATTCAGATCCTACCCAAGCAGCCCCCATCCTAAAAACACACATAACAAATCAACCTCAACCTACAGGCAAACAAAGGCTGAAACTGAGGCAAGACATCTAAAGCAAAAGAACATTTCAGCCTCTGTTTTTCCTGACATTTTTTTTCTCAAGTGACCTCTACAAAGACCTGCTGTAACATATATGTATGACCAACACAAACAAACATGCAAAAAGAAAACATTTTTTCAGGGGAACCCAAGTCGAAAAAACTTAAAAAAAAAAGTGTTGTCTTCAAAATCA
>Ga0325404_1004391_pt1 | contig 15003 bp, 6 predicted proteins | sample PopdelMetagenome_18_FD_205664 | JGI IMG/M metagenome (GOLD analysis project Ga0325404, IMG submission 205664) | Populus deltoides microbial communities from Bellville, Georgia, United States - Xylem-Control-R1 | ecosystem: Host-associated > Plants > Phyllosphere > Stem > Wood/Secondary xylem... | reverse complement strand
AAAAAAAAAAAAGAATACAAGTAAACAACAAAATTTTTGGTGAAACAATCCATTTGTGCTCAATGTATACTCAACCAATCCATACCTAATATTACATCAAAGTCATATAAACTCAAAGACATCAAGTTTATCCTCAATTATAATCTCCATATATAAAATCTATAACCCTTTTATATACATCATCAACATCTATGTTTTCTCCTATTACTCTCATATTCATTCTATTAGACAATACATACAAGTTATTTACAATTTGATGTGTCATGTGGTACACTCGGCCCTAGGTCTTCTCCTCTTGATTTTTAGGTTGACTTCTATTAGCACTTACCATAGATTGGGCAAGCTTCATAGGTATATCAATACTGACTAACTACTATCGACTCTGTATAGCAATCCTCTAACCCTGAGTAGTTGCTGCAGATTAACAATGACATTATTTCTTCATATGGTTTATCTCTCCATAGTAATAGCAACCTCTACCGAAATACTAGTAGTCACCCCACCTGTGTCCTTCTCCAATATAGATGTAACACCTCCCTAATGTAGATGAACAGTCTCTAGGGTGTCTCTGATTGCACCTAGCACGTAGTGGATATATGGGCCCTTTTTATTCAATAAACCCTTCTGTAGTAGTTGCCCCTTGACGAGCTTGTCCATCAGAGGATCCTCCTTCACTAATTTATATGAACCCTTTTGAACTCTCTCATAGGGTGAAACTCCCTCTCCTCTTTTAGAACTAACTAGATGATTACCTATTTTTCCCCTTCTTTAGGAGGGGAGGCCTATTAGTGGAGAATACAAAGTCCTTTATATTCGCTCATGTCACTTGTCCTCGTTTAGCTTCCTTCTTTTGTTAATCTCTAGTGACTCTCTCTATAGCATAAGCAAATCATACTAACTCTCACACTATCTAAAACTACATGACTACTAATATTCTTTTCAAATTCGATTTGAGTCCATTCTATAATCTCTCTATCTAGTGTTGCTCAATACAGAGGTATGTAGATGAAAAAACATATGGTCTTAGAACCTCCTCTTATACTCCAGGATGGCCATATCTCCTTACTTCAAATTTAAGAGCTCTTGTTCATTGTTTTTCTTATATTGTTAGGAGTAATGTTGCTCCTCAAATTCTACTATGAAATCCTACAAAGTCAATACCACTCTAGACTTCTTCTCTCTAATAGTCTCTCACCAAGAGTGAGCACTCTCTAATAACAATTAGGTCACACAATCAACTTACAACTCCTTTGGCATCGAAATCTAATTAATCACCCTTTCCATTTTCTCAGCCAATATCCTATAATCTCAACATCTTCCTTTCTTGAATATGTTACACACCCCAATCCTTTTCATGCATTTCACCTAATGTACCGGAGTGACAAGTTTCTCTCCTCTATGTGTAGTACTAGAAGCTTCAACTAGTCCCGTTGACACAAATTTAATTATATGTTCCAAAAAGACAGGGTCTAAATATGGTGTAGGCACAATAGTTGGCGCCTTCGGTGGAGGCCTATTTGTCTGCCCTTGTTCATCTGATACCAGAAGCAGTGATGCCTCTAATTGTCAAGAAGTAGAATCATCATAGCGCCCAGCTGATTCATCCCTCTTAGAGTGTACTGAAGCCACAGGTACATGAGAGGCAATATCTATCAATAGATCTCTCCCCTAGTCATCGTCATCACGATGCATATTGTACTCTCTTCTCCTAACCGGGGATGGATCAGTCTATGTTTTTTGTCTAATCCGAACCATTCTGAAAACATATTTGATTTGCCAAACAAGCTCTAAATAAATTTTCAAAAATTATGAAAAAATTCAGAGAGCATTTTAAAATTATTTATGGGCCTCTCGTGTATTTTTCCAACCATTTCACTTAATATCAAAGCTGTAAACATACACTGTAAGATACTAGCTCGATATTAAAAATGACTTCTTTTCTTCAAAAAATTTAAAAATACAAAAAAATAAAAAAGATTCCTTATTCAAGAAAAATAAAAAAAATTTTATTCGTGTGCATACATACAAATTCTAAAAGTTTTTCATGCATATTTTATAAGAAAACAAAATTTTCATTTTTATCATGCTTTGAAAAAAAATATAAAAATGGGTATCATAACTAGTTTATGATTATCTATTAGGATTTGACCAAAATTTTAAAAAAATACCATAAAAATTAATTTTTTTAATTAACATTTGGGATATGAATTTTACAATGTAATGCATATTCCCAATATTAAATTAAATGAATTAAAAAAATAAAATATTAGGAATTAACTGTAGAGTTTAATATTTGGGGTATAAAGTTACATTATAAATTATATCTTTAGGTATTAAAAATACAAAGTAAGAAGAAAAACGACATTAAATTTAGGTTATAAAATGGTTAGGATTTAGCCTAATAAGACAAAGACCTTCTTATTAAGAATTATCTATCTTGAACCTTAGATATACTAATGAATAGAAATGTAACTTATAAAGAAAACAATCAATCAACAATGTTGCTTACCATAGGTAGGGTGCATTAAAGATGATGTGTTTTTTCCATGCACAATTAGTTTTCTTATCTAAACTCTCATAGATCAGTAGATTTCTTAATGACCATGATACTAGGTGCGACTCCTTCAAAATCATAATTAATCCCAATAGACCCAAAACTCCCCTTGATCCAGAAGGTAGATTTGCCATTCGACATAGTACATGCCATGACAAGTTGTATTATAAAATAAACATTAAAATTGCATAAGTTTAACTTGCATTCTATGCCAGAAAAAAAGTAGTTAAAAACCTAGCTATGGATGGTTTCTTAGCTGATTACCTATACATTAACATCAGTTATCAGATGGAACAAGATATAAATATTATCATAACATAACCTATTTTATGGTAGTTATAGTTTGATGGATCAAAAACTAAAAACAAGGTTGGAGAAGGGATAATATCCCTAGTAGGTCATTAAATTACCTTTTTTTAGCTTAATTTTTCTTTTACAAATAATCATGCTAAATATAAAGCCTTAATATAAAGTATTGAAAGACTAATAGAATTAGGGGTATAGTCAGTTACAATGATGAGAGATTCATTGTTTATTATCAACTAGCTAGTTGGTGAATATAAATGTGAACATCTTACCTTAACTCTATATATGAAGTGGCTATAAACCTTATTAAAAGGTTTTTTAATCCTTTTTTTTTTGCAATAAGAAAATACAATATAAAAGCCAACGACTTAGCTCAATGTAGATTAGGATATAAAGTGGCATTTGATTATCATGGTATCATCCCAATATCTCTATAAGGATTGTCAATCAATCAATTATTACTAATATCAAATAGGGTAGTAAAAATGACCAAAAAAACATAGGTTCCATGGTTGAAATGTGCAAGACATTAGCACTAAAACCATTACTAAGATGTTTTCCAAGTACAAAAAGAGTGTTTTAATAAAACAAATGTTGATTGAAGAAAGAAGATTAAAACATTTTTGCAGAACCGTTCCTAAAATGTTTTTAGATCGTTTAGAATGAAAGCGATTAACTATGTTCTCTTAGTTAATATATTAGCTAGATTCATAAAATTAAACCTATGTTTTTAGATTGTTTGGATTCTTAAGATAAAAAAAGTTGTATTAGTCATATTCGAGGTTTATGAAAGACTCTAAGATCCCATCAATCTAGAATCAAGATAAGATAGCTTACCATGAACCATGACTTTCATTTACTAAGTATAACTAAGGATTGTATTAGTTATACAAAAAGATGTCAAGAATGTCAGTTGTTTGTTCCAATTGAACATATACCATCAAACAAACTCAATATAATGATCAAACTTGTACATGAAAAAAAACACAAGAAATTAGTAATCTTGATGAAGTTTAATAGTACATGTTGGATTATTTATTTTTTGGTACATGTTGGATTATATTGGTAGGTGATCCGGTGAGAAAGGTCATACCACCAATTGGCTATAAGAATCCAAAGTTTGGGAAATGGTCCCCAAACAAGGAGGGTCTATATTTTGTTCCTAAAGTTATTACATGAGGTGATATCATCTAGTTAATCAAGATGGGGTGTTACATTCTTTATTAATCAATGGTTGATATTGGAAAAAAATACTAACTCTACATGAAAAAAATACTAGAAGTTAATACCCCTAAAAAAGTTAGAAAATAAGTCTAGAGATCACAAGTGTAACACTTTTATAAATATGTATTATTTGTAATTTAGGCCTCGTTTCATAAAATAACTTAGGTTTTCTATTTTCCATTTATAACAAATTAGTTCTTATCCAAGTACAATTAATAATAAAGATTGGAATGAATATTAGTATTCAAAAAGTTAAAGAACATACCAAAATATATAAAATTGAATTTTATAAATATTAAATTTAGTACATATAATGAAATATTAGGATTGTTTACTGAGGGAAACTGCTACTTATTCTAGCTTTAATGGTTTCTAAGGTGGAGCTAACACTATAAAAATCATTTAAGGATTTCTTCCTTTTTAGATTCTACTATTTGAGAAGTATTAACATGTTGTTTATTGACTCCTAAATAATTATAATTTTCTTTATATGACTTCTAGCCTTGATTTCTATAAAAGGTCAAATTAGTTTTAGTCTTATTAAGCTTTTCTTTAACATTGACCAACTTTTTCCTAAAACAAAGTACCTTAGTTTCTTAGGATTAGAATTGTGTTGAGACATCTCTAAAGGATAAATAGTTCAATATTTAGTGTCCCAAGACTACCTTTAGATTTTTAAAAATTATTAAGAAGCTTCATAATCATGTATCACCTTTATTGTAGAGTACTTAGTGTTATTAAGCTCCTCTTTAGCCATAGTCAACTCTTCTTTCATAACCTTAGTTTTTTGGAATTAGATTTATGTTAAGGCGTCCCTAAATGGAAAGTAGTCAAATATTTAGTATCCTAAAATTGCCTTTAAATTTTTTAAAATTATTAAGAAGCTTTATAATCATATATCATATTTATGATAGACTACTCAATATTAGTAAGAGGATTAATACTCTTCTACAATTGTACTAAGGACTCGTATGTGTTATGATATATTAAACCATGAGGCTTTTGAGAAATCTAAAAGTTGTTGCAGGTGATTAATTGAGGCTTGATTGACTAAAATATTGTCTTCCAGGGTATGTATGGATACTAAAAATTACTTTTGATTGGATGTCTCCATCAAGCTTCAACTTAGAAGAACAAATCTTTATTGGTTTAAAGGATAATATTTTATAAAGAAGATCATTAACATTTCCTGGTTAAATAAGAGGAAAGGTTTCTATTAGTATCCATACACAAAAAGATTGAAAAATCAATAACAAAAACTTACACTTTTGCTTGAAAATAGGATTGTCATCATTAATATAACTTAGAGCTCGATTTATTCATTCCTAATAATAAAAAAATGTGGTGTTCCTATTATTTTAGACTTTTATAGTAATGATAGGAGATAAATGTTCATATTCTATAAAATTCATAGGAGCATTAACTAATAATGCCTAACTAGTAAAATAAGACTTAATAGATGGTATGATTTTTCCCTTTAAAGTGCCTTTTACTCTATTTCCTACTATATTCGCTTCATACCATAGTAATATGAGGACATTTCCAATCTTATATTCATGAAGTAGGGGGACTTCTTGGACATCAATTGCAGTTGTACTCGTGTACTCATTTCCCCTTTATATTTACCACACTTCTCTAATAAGAAAGAAGTTTATAGTAACGCAATATCCACCTTTATAAAGGTGGATTCTAATGGTCTACAACCACCTTTTACATGGAGTGTATATATTTTTATTGGTTTTATCTTTGAGGGCACAAAAAAGGTAGCTTTATATACTAGTGGTTAACTTTTTTTGATAACAATGAAGGGGTATCACCTTGGTCAACAAAAGAAGTAGTCGTGTTTGAAGTAGCTGTGATAAGAGTAATAATTAATTATTAGAAAGCTCTAAATCTAAAAGGATGGATAAAAGTTTTCAATATCATCTCTATAGCAGGAATTAAAGGTAGAGGAGTAATTTTAGGAGTTAATACCTAAAGAATGCAGGAGAAGTAGGATAAGATAAGTAAAAGAAAAAACAACAAATGCATCATGTTACAGTTACAATTTATCTTAGGCGTAGACCTTAAACCAATAATTGGAGTCTCGTCATCATTATTATCTTCTTCTTCTATTATATAAGGGTTTTAAGGTTTAAGAAGGTTGAATGTTGCTGGTGAATCACTGATATTTTAAGGAGTTAAATAAAGAAGAATTCTCTAAAATATCAGATAGGGTTAAAAAAGATACAAAAAAAAAAAAACAATTCTTACTAGAAGCATATTGAACACATCTTTTGCTTGACCTTCTATAAGACTTTCAAAGGTTTTTCTTTTATTTCCTTTATAAGAGGAATTCTTATAGAAAATGAATTTCTCTACCATCTTTTTTAAGAAATTGGTGTGAATAAGGTCTATTTATTTTCTTATATAATAACAAAAACCATGGTCGATAGCCTACAAAGTGAATAGTTTTCTATGTCTAAGCAAACAAAGTGTTGCTTTGCTATTTCAGTTACTTCCTCTATATTTTTTAGGTTTTTAAAATTTATTATGTCGAGACCAACTTTATTCACAACATAATATATTAAAAAAAATCTTGATTGTATAGCTATAAAATGAGACTTATAGGGCTCATAAAAACAATAGTTATTCCTTGACATTATATCTATCACTAACATAAAGTGCAGATCCCTAAAGGTAATGATACTTCTCTAAACTATATTACTTTCCTTTCTCTCATAGTCTTATCTTTAATACTAAGAAAGTAGTACCTATAGAGGTCATTCTCTTATAGATGTAAAAAGAGACATAAAAACATCAATCCTTTTTATAATGAATAAGAAGCTTTTGACATGCCTTTCGAGAAAAAAAAAGTCTTCAAAAAAGGATATAAATAGGCTCTCCCCTAAGAAAATAAAGTCTAGGTTAAGGATTGCCCTCGTATTGATGAATTTCTTAAAGTATAAGTAACCCCTGCATGTGTGTACTATAAAACTCCATAAACACTACCTTTCATCACAAAATGATGATCTTTATATCTTGTTTGGTATTTGCCTAATGTATTATAGATGTGGCTAAATATAAATGGTCTTAAGACAACTATCCTATATTTAGTCAAAGTTACTACTATTTTAAAATATGCTTTATTTGGACTTTTAGAATTAGAATATATAAGGTATTTGCATATCTAATATAGCAAAAAAGCCACATGTTCTTATTGAGAGGGAAAATCTATTTTTTCTTTTCCTCTCTTTATCAACATACTAAATTCTAGTATACCCAACAACAAATCTTTGAAAAGACTTAGAAATTTGCATGGAAGCACAAATCTCATTACCTATAAGGTATAAGCTTTCTATTAAGACCAATTCATTCAAAGTAATAGTTTGCATTATGTATCTAAAAAAACGATGTTAGATTTTGACCAAAATAGGGAAAAAATGGTCAATAGATGCCTATTAAGTTTGGTGGTGATTCTAGACAGCTAAATAACATTGAAGATCTTTTGACATTTCCATTATTCATTAAAGTTTTGTGAAGCCATTCTGTCACACTCGACAAGCTTCATTGCATCTTACCCAATCATCTGATATAATCTACGAGGGTGATGTTTAGCCATATTAGGATTCATTTCTTTCATGTATTAATATTTACATGGTCATCATGAAGATAAGTTTTTTATTTCTCAATATCCTAAGCCAAATGGCGATTTTATTCTTCTTGTGTATGTTTTCATAAAATAGACCAATACATTCTCTATTCATATTTTCTAGTGCATCACTTACTATAAACTAGTTCATATGGGTAAGCAATCTTAAGTGAGAGATGAGTTTGACTTTTGATAATGACATGTTAGGAATTAAAGAGAAATAAATGAGGTTTAAGGTTCTCAATTAATTTTCTCTTTTTGAAAACATTTAAGGATAATGGTGTTTTATTTTTGTCAAACATGAAGAGTTGAATTGTAATATAATAGCTAGGATAAGAATCTAGCTATGATTTGTTGAAATCTAACATCAAGTTTAAAGACTAGAGCACATGTAACATTTAAAAAATAATAAATTGGCCAACACGTCCGACACATTTAAGAACATGATAGAAATTTTTGAATGAATAATGTCACTTTTCACGTCATTAATGGTCAATTTCATGGATTAATTTTAATACAAATATGAAGAGGAATTATTCTTTCGTTTAAAAAATAAAGGAACATAGGGGACATTGTTATATAAAAAATAAATATTCACGTGATAATAAAATAAGAATAATAATTGCTCATGTCTAAACAAGGAAAAAAAGTTAAAATTAATTATGAGCACTAATCAACCAACCTTAAAAAGTACTAATTGATTAAGAAAAATATAAAGCAATTAACTAGGTGATTAAGAGTCACAATTAACCAAGGAAAAATAATTGATCTTGGAGTTTGAATTCATATAAATGACCAAAAGGCTCAATCATACTCAAAATAAGAAGTTTAGTTTATATTAGAATTTAATGTACCTCCCAATTTACTTAATAAAATTAGAATTACATGTTTAAATGTAATTGAAATAATGTCTTGATATAAATAGGTCATCTGATAGTTGGAAATGATGACAGGCTTTATATTTGAAAATTTTCCTTCAATTCAATTCAATTCAATTCAAGTTATCTTTCTTGTAGTATTTACAACTTTATTTTTTTGCTTTATTTACATTCTTTCTTTTACAACTTTGTTCTCCTTTTGTTTTAATTCTAATACTCTTTGAATTACTTGCAATTCCTCTCTCTCATTCACCTAGTCTCTCTTAGATGTGTGATTCTCGTTGGAATGAATATACTTGACTTAAGGTTTGATATCTTGGTGTCTTTATATTTGTTTTTGATTTTATAAGGTTGCTATCTATCTTTACTTAGAATTTTATTCATAATTGTAGTTTCATCTTATTAGAAGGAAGAAACGAAGAATAGGTTATGTAAGTGATATAGAAATATTTGACTTCATCGATTATTTTAAAGAGATTATGTTTTAATTATATAAAAATAAATATTAAAGAATATAGAAACTTAAATATAAATTTTATGCTATTTTTGAGTAAGGAGTCTTTTCAATATTATTATAGTTTGATAAAAAAAAAATATATAAATCCTTTCTTTCAAAGGAGTCAAAGATAAAACAAGGCAATAACCAATAATATTTTAATAATTTTCTCAATTTTGATGTAATTTATAATATTTTAATTGAATTATATATGAGGTGAATATAAATTAAGAGTTTAGCCATAGATTAATTTTTAATGGTTTTGTTTAAAGTAAATTTTAATTTTAGTAGTCATTTGTAAAAAGTAATAAAATATAACAAATTGTAATTAATAATAGTTTTTTAATTTTTGATTCTTATTACTTGTATTTAATAATATAATTAAAAAAATCTTGAAAATTCACTAAGAAAAATAAAACATGATTATTGTATCATAGATACAAAAATATATGAAATTAAAATACAATCTCCTCCAAAAAAAATTATTAATATTTTAGAACATTTACTAATGAAAGGAGTCCTATTTCAAAATAAAATCTATATTTAACACAAAAATATAAGGTGAATGTTATGAATAAAAATCTTAGTTAAGACTTCATTAACTTTAATATGATAACATTAGTGTTATATGTTTTTCAAAACCATTTATTTTCCAATTAACCTTTAGTTAATCTTCAAATTATTCATCTGAAATATTTGGAAATGCAAATAAATTAATTAATAATTTTTGTTATTGATTATTAGGTCAGAGAACCATCTCAACTTAATAACTTCAACTATTTGATGAAGTCTCAAGATATTATTTAATTATTCTCTAACAAAATCTCTTAAGTAAAAGCCTTTTGAGTTTGAAACTTGCATATATTCATACTATCCTATACTTAATTTTTATCAAATAAATAACAATGATACAATTCAAATTCATGACTGTTTAATCATCAAAACTCTAATATAATGTTAAAGAACTATTTCAACTCAATAGCTTAAATTGTTAGTAAGAGATTTCAAGATATGATTTATATTATTTTTAACAAGAACAATTAGGTAAATAAATGGCATTTTTTTAAATGAAAAGAAAATAAAAAAGGTAGATTTTACAAATGAAAAACCCTAAGCTCTATATTCCCAATTCTAAACCAGTCCGTTGCCAAATTAATTTTGATATCACTAAGGTTGATTAGAATTTGTTTGATATTGTTATTTTGTGGTTTACTTTTATTGCTATTTAATATTGTGTTGCGAGATGAAAATAGCATTAGCAAAGCAATATTTGACAATAAAAGTCTTATGTGTTTTTTTAAAATGTATTTTATTTTAAAAAATAATAGACTTTACAATAAATCTAGAACCTAATTAATTAAATTATACCTCTAAAAATTAGAAACACAACAATACTTACTAAGTACTTAAGAGTTTCTACTTTATTAAATCACCACGATAACCGAAAATTAAGATAATTCATAACTTAAATTTTATTATTATTACAATTTGCTTTGTTTTTGTTCCTGATAAAGCTCTTTACTATGTGTAATTTTAAAAAAGAACATCGTTGTTGTCATCTTTTTAATATTGGGTTTGCATTTTAATTTTCGACTGAGGATTTTCAAACAGTTGTATAAGCAAGATATGGAGGCAAATGTGGTTTGCAAAAGGAGATAAATTACTAATTAATTAATATATAGTAATAGAATTTAAGGATCTTAAACACCATGACTCTCTCTCTCTCTCGTCTCCCTAAAATAATAGACAAGAATGGAAAGTCTAATTCATTATATTGACTAATTAATTGTATTACTAATTGTTAGGCTGAGAAAGGGTTTTTCTCATAGACTTGTACTTGTAGCGGCTTGCCCAGAAGAGATAATGAGACAAGTTTAATCCACTTAGTATGCACATCAACCAGTAAAACCTCTCCAGGCGATACTTGTTCAAGTTGCTACCAAAGAGCCATGGCGTGTCTCGGTACCTACTTGTGATTGTGTTGATCAGAGATACAAGCACAGAACTGAGGTAGTAGCCCATGGCTAGTGAGGCCCATGATAGAGATGTGGCCAAAGATCTCATGCTTTTTGGGGCCTCTGTGAAGAAGAATTCCATCATGCCCGCTAATGTGAAAAGATCAGCTGATCCCAGGAACAAGTACTGCAATGCGATCCAAAGGAATGTGATGGGTAGAGGTTTTGTTGAATTTACTAATCCAGAATTGGCTGCTATTCTCTTTCGCTTCATTTCCACCAGGGCTGCCACTGCCATTGCCACGACGGATAGGACTAGCCCTGTCCCTATTCTTTGCAAATGAGTTATCCCCATTTCGGATTTTGTCACTTTCCTCGCAAATGGAATGATGATGTGGTTATAGATTGGTGCCAGGATCATGATGAATATAACAGGGAAAACAGGAAGAGATGCTGGTGGGACTTTTAAGGAGCCAAGATTGGTATTCATGGTCGATGCTTGCTGGACAGAAAATGTGGAAAGCTGAGCCAGGCAACAGTTTAGCATTATAGTAGACATGAAGATGGGGAGGATTCTTAGCACTATCTTAACTTCTTCCACCTGCTCAGCTGTACATTCTAGCATTGGATTGACTGTCTTGTTCTTGACTGCTCTGTTAACAAACTCGAGGCTTTCTGTTGGAGTTTGACTTGGTTCCTTTCGTTTCGTATTTCTATCTTCTCCCTCACTGGTTTCTGTGGTATAGGATGTCCTGCTTGTGTCCATTTCAATGGCAGAATTGCTAGAATCCCTGAATTTGTAGGTGCTGTAAACCGCTGCAGCGAGAACCTACGGGGAGAAAGGGGAAAAAGGTTAAGATTGCCTAGCTCTTATTTTGCAGCATGAAAGGGTTTTATACTGTGTTCTATGTGGATTTTTACCTTGAATATAGTTGTGATGGGACTTCCTATAGGAACTTTGGTCCTATAAACAGGGGAGCCGATGAGGAAGATTGGGATAGAGAGAAGTATTGTTGCAGTGGAAACCCCAAATCCCCATTGCCATCCTTTGTTGTCCTCAACCCATACCACTAGAGTCACTGCAATCAAAGCTCCACAGGAAAGGCAGAATACATAGTAGTTAAAGAATGCAGATCTCTGCTTTCTTCCTTGAAGAGTATTCTCATCAAACTGCTCAGCGCCATGTGGGGGAAGAGAACCCTTTATCCCTCCAACACCGAGTGCCACCAGGTAGAGGCCTGCGAACAACATCAATGCTTTCCTGCCATCAACTTGCTCGCATGAGATACTGGTGCTCGCTGAAAAGCATGGTGGTGGTTTCAACGAGGTTACACGAGCTTGAATTGTAAGCACTAACATACCCTGTTCCGCATATCGTAGTTAGTTAAAGATCTTGAATTGTTGTGGAAATCTTTAAACGCACTCACGAGTGAGGATTGATAAGAAAAGAAAAACTAGCAAGGCTACAAAAAGATTGTCTGCAGTCTGGCTATGTTTGTTGCTGTGACACTGAATTTGAACAACTTGTAGGCTGAAGTTGAGGAGATTGAGGGCTTATTTTCACTAGGTCTTACAATTTACTATATTGAAGAAGAGAGTGTTAGGATCATTGATTACGTCTTTTCTTTTCTAACAATCAGATTATCACACAATATTACATACGTGCGTCAAACTGTCACTTATCTTATTGTCATTTCCGAAGTGTTCGTTTCTGTTCTAGAAATCAATCAAACTTTACTAGGGTACAAGTTGCCATTTTGCCTTGTTGTTTTAAGTGCATGATTGGAAGATTCTAGCTTTCTTGTGCCCTTACAGTCGTCGGCAGTATCAAGTTCTTCAAAGAAACATGGACATTTTTTCAACGGTGGGTCAGGACATTTATTATCCGGTAGGGCATAGATTTGTTCCAGTACCATCTATAAAGTTAACAACATTGAAGCAATACGATTGGCAGTGGCACATGTTTGGGCATGGTCAGGTCGTTTTATGGCCTATCCTTGAAAAACTCAGGAGATATTCTTCTGCCTGACCCTCCACTAAATGGTACTCTTGAAAGGGAAATGACAGGCAAATTGATAGATGCTCTCTCAACCAGTTCCCTACTTGCGACGCCACTCATTGGTAGCCAAAATGTTGACTGTTAATATAGTTTCCATTGATAACATTTATGTTGCATAATGGATGGCAGAAACTAGCTAGTTTCTATTGAAAAATGAAACTATGCAGGGAAATTCAATACAAATATAAACAGCTAAAACTTTTTAAGAATCTTACCAGGGATTCTATTGAAGCACTGATCAAATAGATGTAATAGGTGGTAAAAAGAGCATCTGCTAGAAAGCCACCAAGTAGAGCAAGGAGAAAGGCTGTGCCCATGAAATTGGTAACAACGTTGGCCGAGCTGGATGGGGAAAAATGCATGAACTTGGAGAGGTAAAGAACAAGGTTGCTTGCATTGGCCAGGAATGCTAGATTCTCCAGAACCTCCACAACTGTGATTTTCAATACAAGAAATAATATATATATATAGATATATATATATATATATATATATATATATATATATATATATATATATATATATATTACTGGTTATTCATCTATAAGTGCAGACTGTAAGTCGTGTTTTTATTAGTTCACTTGAGGTTCTCAAATAGTTACAGTAACAAAAAGAAGCATGAGGTAATTGAGTGACTACCCAAGACAAAGGAGGCAGCAAGTATTCCACCATGCCGACCTCTCACGGCAGGTCTGTTCCTCCAGTCTACGTAACCTTCACAAGTATTCAACATGTGTGCTTCATCCTACAACAATGGGTAAAAGGAATTAATAACCCTGGTGAACTGAGCAGTGAAGCTAAGACGAAAAGGAAGAGAGAGTAGAGTTATACGAAATCTTACCATCTCTATTTTCAAATTTTTGCAGCTATGAGAAGCTTTATATAGGCTGTATGGTGTCCTTGGCTAAAGAAATACTTTTGGTGTATGGTGTTCTTTTATAGGCTGAGAAAATGGTGGTCCAACACAAGGAGAAAGGTCTGGACTCGATGAAAATGATTCTTCATTTTCCGTTTACGTTGTTGATGTCGACGTTTTCATCCCATATCAAAGAGAAGGAAGAAAGGGAGGGAAGGTTTGCTTTTCTCAGGATCACTTATCCTCCTAATAAGTTTATAATGGGACGGTGTCACTATTTGAAGGTAAAAGTCAGAGTCCATTTCTGATGTCCCACATCCCACAATCATACAATCTGGTAATGGTAGTACAAGAGATGAAGATTTAACCCTAAATCGTTGGATTTTTAACCTAAACTAATTTAAATGAATAAGTTTTTTTTATATTAATAAAATCTAAATATTAGAAAACTTAACTCTAGATATATATTTATATATCTCAATGTTGAATGTTATATATATATATATATATATATATATATTGAATTAAAAAATATAAATATTCTACTATATATATTATTTTTTATTGAATAATAAATAAAATTAAAGTCATACAATGAATATTCATATAATAGCCGAAACCTAATGAATAAAATATAAATATCTAAATTTTTCACTCGATAGATAATTAATGGATAATATATGATTAGAAAAAACCCGATCGGTAAATACCCATTACTATTCCTATATAAGACCACTAAGTTATTTAAGTTGTGTTATCCACGCTCTAAGCTATTCCAATGTCATTAGTTAGTATAAAGACTTAAATTGTCTTATTAAATTATTCTTTATTTTTTTTCAAACCTTAACGATAACAAATTTAAAATGGATTTAAAAAATGAATATACAAATAAAAAAGTAGATTATGCATGATTTTATTTTTCAAAAATACAAGTCAGATAATATTTTTCACACGAACTTAATATTAAATTAACACATATTACAAATCTTAGAAGTTACTCAATAAATCACAATCCTAAATTATTTGAGTATCAAAAACCATACA
>Ga0325404_1004390_pt1 | contig 15004 bp, 8 predicted proteins | sample PopdelMetagenome_18_FD_205664 | JGI IMG/M metagenome (GOLD analysis project Ga0325404, IMG submission 205664) | Populus deltoides microbial communities from Bellville, Georgia, United States - Xylem-Control-R1 | ecosystem: Host-associated > Plants > Phyllosphere > Stem > Wood/Secondary xylem... | reverse complement strand
CTAAATTAGATGCATAAGGCCACTTGAAATTGTTCATCACGAATTCACGACAAAGTAACGTGCCTAATTGCACAGAAGAAGCTAGTGTATAAATGATGACAATTATTTGGCCATTAATGGATAATATTGGAGAAATAAATTGAGGAGGAAACTGAGACATCAAAGGAAGCGTACGGCGGGCGTTTCTGACAGACAAGACGGCAACAATTATCATAAGTTGACAACAGATGAGAGAGATGGAGAGGTTTCTTGGGCTTGGCTGTTTTCAATGCAAACCTCCTCCTCTTTCTTCTTCTTCTTCTTGTTTTTTTTTCACCTTTCCAGTCCAAGACAATTACTAGAAAAATAAATATCCTATGCCCTCTAGGCTGTTTCCATCGGGATATTTCTCGTGAATTACAAGTTAATCTTTGATGGAAATGGTATTTTACTCTTAGAATTTTCCTGAGATCGATGAAATGCTAAAATAACTTGATAAAAATTTTGAGCTCCATCCGAGAAATGATGATAAAGACTGTAACGCCAATCATGCACCTGTTTGTGTCCGAAGTCAATTATTTATGAGACGAGGACTTTTCTACTTGCTGCGATTGTGGAATTAACAAGATTATTTCTAGTTCTTATGAGATGTGGAATATGGAGCAATTATAGGTCTCCCCCTTGAGTGGGACCATAATTGGGATTCATCCTTTAGGTAAAAGTTGAAATCTTTTGTTTTTTAGCTGAAGCATTGAGGTTGATTTCCATGAAATTGATGTTTGTTCTTCATACAATTATGCGCCTGTAAGTTTGATGCATATTCCCATATCATAAAATAAAATAAAATAAAAACGATGCATGCTTATGGAGAGAAAGTAATCATATTTATAATGCTAGGAATATATTCTTGGGGGCCATATTCATAACAGTGCCCATTGTTAATTTGATGTCATGTGAATTGGATTATGAATTTCAGTTTGATTATTTTTTTTTTAAAAATATTTTTTATTTAACTAAATGAAAAAAATAAATGATAGCAAAATAAAACATCAATCTAATACTAAGATGTTGTAAAAAAATAAGCTATAAATAAAAATTAAAATATTTAACAACGTAACATGTGTAATTTATCTTATTGTGTTTAATGAATCTTTTTTATCAAAATAAATTTGTAATGAAAAAACACATAAAATTTATAATAGAAACCGACACACACATAAATTTATTGAATAAAAACTAAAGAAAATAAAAGGCTGCAAAAATGAAAAATCTTATAAAACAATATTTTAAAAAAACAAATTTAATATATAAAATTTTAAAAAAATCACAGATGAATCATACTTACCTTTTTAAAAACTAAAGACACCCAATATAATTAAAAAAATTACCACAAACTAATTAAAACATAAACCCAAGATTTATTTGAAAAAAAATCAACTAATACCTTAATGTTTTTTTAAAAAATATAATCAGGCCATGTGCTGTTGGGCTAGGCGCTCCAATCAAGCAATAGCCCACGCATGGACCTATATATTTTTTTTAAGTTTAATGGGGTAGACAACAAGTTATCAACCCCATAAACCAGAAAAAAAAATTGACAAGTTGCTTGCATTAGCAGACGATACATCGATAAATGGGGTCTTTTGTTTTTTCTTTAAAAATCCATTGTCGGTCCAAAACACTTAAAAAACATTATAGAGATCTTGTTTAAATCAATTTATGGTTACGAAAAACTTTCCAAGTTTAGATATGATTTTTAGGTGTTTTCAAGGTAACAAAAATACCTAGTTTTGGGGATGTTTTGGTATTTTTTTTCCTAATATGCTTTGAAACTTTTTTTTCTTGAAAAAATATTAAATAAAATTTTTAAGTGTTTTTAGATTACTTTAATGTTCTATATAATTTTTTTTTAAAATATCATTTTAATATATTTTTTTATTAAAAAAATCATTTTAAGATATTTAGAATTGAAAAACAAATATAATGTAAAACCCCAATTTATTTGACACTTGTAGTCCATTCATTGCAAAAGAACGCATCATTCTCCGTGAGAGTTTAAAACATGGGTCAGAAACCTTCTCTTCGAACTTCTGCTTGTGATGTGCTTTGAAAGACCTTTGGATTCTATTTTCAATGGTCCTGTTCATCCCTTGCACGTCCAAGTATGCCCAATTATGGGACCCCATCCATCGTTTTATAAATGTAAAATTACAACGTCTTATAAGCATCACCAATCCCATGGAAATAGTGAAAAGATTATTTGTCTACCTAAGAAAATATGCACACACTAAACCTATATGCAGGTTCTTGACCACAAGCAGTGGCTATGATCGATGATGGCTTCTGCTACACTTGTTGCTCGATCTGTTTATATGGAAATCATATATTGATCTCATGAGTTTCTTTTCTAAACTAGGTATATATCCATGAAATGGTGCCCGTCGTATTTAAAGTCTGGCAACTTACATGCAGGCTGTTGTACCTAATTTGATCAATTAGCTTCATTGAATTCCTGAATTCCTCAAGTCACTGTTCTTTTTCCCTTGATTTCTGGGTGGAGAGTGGAGAAGAAAGTCACTGAAAGAGAAGATATATATTACTTTAAGGAACTTCTAAATGATACTTCTTGCTGTGTTTGCTTGTTGACTTTAGGTTTGATACAGAAACGTTTCATCGAGGTGGTACTCGTACGTAAGCCGTGAAATCAATCACAGGGATCAGTTGATTGGAGGCCTGAAAGGTCCATAGAAAGACCACTAAATTATTCACTAGCAATTTGGATGTTCTTCCCTTTGGATGTCTCTGTTACCTGGCTGGAATGAAAGCGAAATTTGTTTGCTTTCAATTTTATACTGTGCTTATCTTGGCCTTCCCCAGGAATTTTCTTCATCTAATAAATCCAAGAGATTGAAAAACTTTCTAAATGCCAATCTGGCATTTTTAGATAGTATTTTGTTTAGCTACTACATTATTTCACATAATTATATGATCATATTGATGTAATCTTTAGATAGATGCTGGCGATTCATAGCTTGTAAAGTCAATTATTATCATTCCAAGTAGTATGATAAAAATTTGCTCAGGTTTAAATTAAGTTGGAAGATCGATTGCAAATCTTAGAGACTTATTTTAAACATTTACGATGGATATTGTGACTATGTAATTGTTTCCGTCTTTGCATATATATATTCCTTTTAGTAATTTTCATTTTGATTGCTATTTTTTCCCGTACAAATTAAATTAAATAAGATTTCAGCTTACAATTTGTTTTTAATATCTTTTTATAGGTTCTCGAGAAGTCAAAAAATATCTTGATATTAATTAAATTGGTGCCCAATTTGGCAAGATGAAATTCAATTTTATTTATGAAAAATTTTTAACTTTAAGAACCGAAATTGACAATAGAAAAAATGACCTATTTTTCTTTTTAACTATACTTGAGGCGGCTTTTTAAACTTTGGTTCTCAAAATGTTTTATTTTTTCTAGTTTGATAACTTTTTGAGTTTTTTTTTAATCCAAAATTTTATTTTATTGACATTTAAATTCTAAGTTTGAAAGAAAAAAAAGTCATCAAAGAAAAGAAAAGGAGAGAAAATATTAACGAGTGTCCACGTTCCAGCAATAAATTAAAAACTCATTCTTGATGTTAATGAGTTTCATTTGATAAGGATAGTTTTATTAAGATGTTTTTCACCTTTCATTTTGGTAGGTTCTAAGAGTGTTTTTTTAGGTTTTTTTAGATAAAATGAGTTTTTAGATAAAAAAATACACCCTGACTTTGTAGCGACCTCTTGGTCATTAGATTCTGCACCATTAAATAGTGGGTCTTAACTAGACAAATAATATGTCATATGCATTGTCTTTTTTAAGAAAAAAAATCTAAGGTCGGACGACGTGTCATCCATCCTTTAACATAAAAAAAAGCTTTGATCTTATTTTTTATGGGTCAAGTATCTGGACCCATAAAAAGTTAACTCGAGTTGACTGACTCAATCTAAAAAGTTGTCATCTAAGTATATAAAATGAAAAGGTTAAAACATTGTCATCTTAAGATTTGTTTTCGTAGGTCATAACGAGTTTTTACTGAATCATATTAAATCAGCTCTCATCTTGTTCAATTTGAAATCCAAGCCAGGAAAAAGCGTGTTTCTAGGTTAGCAAAATAGTGTAAAGATTATTTTGTACAAGGGTTATATTTCTTTATTGAAAAAAATAAGGAAAAAAAGAATTATATTAGCAAATCATTTTGTTTAAATGAAATTTTAATAATTAAAAAAATTTAAAAAACTTTCCACTGTTAAATATTTAAATCTATATTTATTTTTTGGTTTCCACATTAACAACTCTTCTAAATATTTTTCTAAATATTTTATGATGCCTTGATCCTCTACATATTTGATTAAGTGAGTGTATTAAATTTTAAATCCGCAATAAAAATGTTTTTTTTTTTTTTTTACATTGAAAGAACTATTAATCAAATCAACAGCGCACCGACTACTTTAGATTCTATTTAGGTATATGTATGCATGAACATGGATAAACATGATCGAATAGTCATGCTACTGGACGAGAGTGACCCTAACATTCCTTGCAGATTCTGCATAGAAATGCGTGGTGGGGTGCGTGCTTATGCCAATAAGATTTGTCGACTAGTTGAAAAACACTATGATTGAACGAGGCGAAGAATGAAATCGTCACATCAGATATCGTTGTTCGAGCATCAAATTGTGATCCCCACTGGTGTTGGAATTAGCCATGCTGGGGGTTGAATATTTTTTGTCATTTTAGACACCTGGTTTGTTCTTACTCGTCTCCATTCTTTGGTGGTTCGTAGTGACACCGAGCAATTGAATTTAAAAGATAAATATACCTTACTGTTCATAGGCAAAGGACAAGAAACATTGCCATCACCGAATGCTCATATCATTCAAACGTGTATGGATAAGGATTTAGCAATTAGCAGTCATTCTTTTGTCCCTCTTACTGTTGTCGTCTATCGCAAAAATTATTGAAAGGTGCAGTTACTTAAACGAGCGTTGAACAGTCCGGTAATTTTTGTTCTTGAATGTGGTTTAAGAACGTGTTAAGATTTTAATTATTTTTTCTATTTATTTTAAGATGCTCTTTTGTTAGGTAAGATTTTACCTCTATATAAGCAATTAACATGTTATTTTAATATATTTTTAAATAAAAAATACTTAAAATATTTTGTGAAATCACTGTTCACACATAAATATTTTTTTCTCTCGTTAATTTCATCTTTTAGAAAAGGGTGTCGTAGAATATGCGTTGATTTTTTTCCTACTAGAAAACATATTAGCAACCCCTTTATAAATTTTTTTTGTTTATTTTAATTAATATATATGATTCGCTGCGTAACATAAGCCAAATGTAGTTTGAAACTATAATCTCCAGTCAATCCCTTGCTCCATAACAAAGAGATAGCTCCAGCAGGGTTACGTCAATGTCATTTTCCAAACCTCTCATCTACTTACCTACTCTATATATCTGCCATGTATTGGTAGTGACACTAAAGGAGGAGCCCCGTGGCTGCTAGAAAAGCAAATCTGATTCTCCAACAAGAAGTCATGGAGAAGCAAGGAAAGTTAAGTTCCTTGGTGGAAGTTGCCATCTAATTATCATGGTGATAATAAACTATGAAGAAGAACTCTGCTTTTCTAATGCCACAAGAATCCTCCAATATTGCTTTGCAAACGCTCTATCGAAAGTCAAAGCTATTGAGAATTGAAGACAACACTCGCACATATATAGTATATGTACGTATAGGAAAGGCTTTGCCAAGGTTTGAGAATATTATTTATGTTTACCCATGTTGGGGCCAAATGATTTTTTCATTATCCACAAAACAAATATTTGTGAAGATCATGGATGAATTACTTGACATCATGTACCAAGTTAGTACGCTTCACTTCACAAAAATAAAACTACAGTTACATGCTTGGGTGGCTGTATTTAATACTCTTTTATGTATTTCTTTATGTGGTCATATAATATTTGAAGATCTATGCTTATATGATATGCTCTCATTTTTCATAATATGGAGGTATAATAACCTTTAGGGTTTGGCTCATATAGTAAGTAGATTACTCCCATCATTTCCAAGCCCTATCGCTTGGGAATAAATGCTTCCCTAGCTGCTTGCCGGAGAAAAACGAAGCCTTGAAAACTTGAAATTCATCCCTCCAAGCGGATAAAGGCTTAAACCTATTCATCTATCCCTCCATACGGAATTGGCTAATGCCATAGAGAATTGAAGAGTGCATTTTGATTCTCACGTCTGTCCATATAGTTCATTTTTGACTGCTCCCCTCTCAAACTGAAGAGAGACTTGTCGGAAATCGCCATCACCATTTCAGGCTCTTATCCAAGAGCAGGTCACCGAACAAAAAAAGTTTTTATCTGTGGATGTGTTAATTAGTCCTGACAAGGTCGGAACTAGGACTTCAGAAATGAGGATGCTTTAATGAAAGTTTTTTGGATACATTTAAAAATAACATAAACTAAAAATGGCTATAGAAGATGATGAGTTTTTTTGGGTGAAAGAAATAGATATTCTCTGAAAATAAGCCTTAAATTCAAGGGTATATTTAAAGAGTTTGAGAGGTTTAGAACTAATAAGAAAACTTTGTCAAAGGTTTTTCCTTCGAGTCTTGGTGTGTGCAAGATGATCCATCAATGCTAAAAGTGATAAAAAAAAATAGAGTAATATGTTGTCGAAGTCTTCGAAAATGAATTTTCCGTGAATGTATTAGTTTAGATCGGAAAAGGATTTAGTTTTCAGTGGTAAAGGTTGGTATATGAGAATATCAGGGGGGGAGGGAGAGGGAGGGAGGAATTGTAGGTTGATGAATCATGAACGTTCCTTTCATCTCCTTAATTTTGAACTGGCAAAAAGGAGAGGTATTGAATTTTTCCCGTGGACAATCTGTTTGGTCAATCTCCAATAATTACAAGCAAGATGAACTCAACACTCTTGCAGAATTAATTGAGGAACATGGATTAGTACAAGAGGAGTCTGATGCCACGTGGAACAGGAGACCCCTGGAATAAGGAATAGTGGTGTTGTCATCAGTCATCATAATCTTTTTGGCTGATTTCTGAGCTAAGACTGAGCACCATCAAATCCAAATAGTTGGAAATCAAAGACCGTCCATTATGGTGTGCTCTCATCAGCAGATAGGCAGTAATTGGCCCATCTTTTGTCATACATAAGCAAACATCCTAACCTTCCTTTTTTATGCGGAACTACAAAGTTGACTTTATACCTGGTTAATTTTGCCTTATATACACCACCACTTGGCCTTGTTGCTAGAGGGGATATTATATTTATCTCTTCTTCCTCTGTTCACTTTGTTGTTGGCAGTATAAATACTGTGTTTCTGTTAATTAGCTTGCCTTGTCCGTTAAAAGGGAGAGGAAAATGAGCAACATAAGCTTTGTGGAGGCAAAGTTGCCACCAGGGTTCAGGTTTCATCCAAGAGATGAAGAACTTGTATGCGATTACTTGATGAACAAGGCTTCTCAGTTCTGTGATTCCCTTCTTATGATAGAAGTTGACCTCAACAAGTGTGAGCCTTGGGATATCCCTGGTGAGTTTTAAATCCTCGCTATAATCATGATCCCATACTTACAATCAATATCACTTTCACCGTGATTTTCATGTCAATTGTACTCATTATATGATTTGTTCACAACTCCACTCCCATTGAATCATTTGTGATTGTATTATTTATGATTTTCTATTCATTAAGCGCTTCCATGCACAAACTAGAATAGTTCTTCTTTCTTTGTTTTGTTGTTTTGGTAACTTGTAAAGGAGGGAAGAATACTGGCGATATGATGATCTTAATCACTAGATGACTATGCTCTAGTTCTTCCCACGAGTTATTGTCTACATCTATACTGCTTTAGGTTGGTTTGAAGGCTTATAATACACCCCCATTGAGTCAGCTCTCAATGTTTAAGCAAGGGACATGGGTTTTTAATTTTCTCTTTCACTTTCTCGGGATAAGGATGATAGCAACCTATTTCATTTATGTATTTGATAATTCTGGTGATGCATGTTCCTATATATGCTGTTCATCACATAATGCATGCCACTGGATGTAACATATCTACATCAGATTGAATCATTTAATTAAGCTGTGCTGAAATAAAAGGATAACTGGTTTTGTCATAGCATAACAAATATAAAAGTTGCTCTAGTTTTTGTAGGCAAACTGCATCTTACTGGGTACACCATAACAGTACGAACCCACTAATTTGTTTCTCAACCAGCTGACTATGGCGTTTTTTTTTTTTTTAAAAATCTAACTAGAAATGAATGTATACAGTAACCCTTAAAATAAAAATAAATTAGGAAACCCGTATGGTGAGGGGTTGATATTTGGTAAGTTCTTGAGAACTTGAAATAAAATATTGTGGTTTTTTCCGCCGTATTCTGTATGGAAATGCTCAACCACCTTCTTGTAATTGCCAATTAAATTAGGCTTCTACATATGCTAGGAATTAAATAAAATATCTCCCCATTTCAAAAAGTAAAATGAAATAAAAATATCTCATATATATTCAGTGTTTTTTTTTTTTTGAAGATATCGACATTCTTGGCACTATCCCAAATCACCTAAAATAAAAAACCATGAAAGTGATTGAAAACTGAAATAGCTAAGCAGAAACCTAAAGTCATATGCCTTATTGTCCATACCTCGTGGCCGCCACTCTCTTATGATCACACACAGCTCAAAGTAATTGGATTTTAAGCTTCTAATTCTTACCAAATCCAATATGGCTTGTCATCACTCGCCTTCATTGAATATTAAAGTCCTCCATGTCGTTTTTCCTCCTATTTAATTATTTACCACAATATTCAACTAGAATTTGTAGATCACACGTGCCACAGTCGTAAGCAAGAAACCTTCGTTTTTGTCACCTTGTATATTTCACCACTGTTACCTTGAATAATTTCTCATTAATACATGGACATTGACCTCTTAACAGCATTACTATTATTTGATTACAGTCATCTATATATTTTAGCCGCATGATGAGTCCCTTTTGGTGCCATCATGTGCTTATCCATGCCGAGTCATACGAAACACCTTTGATATTGACCTCATTAGTGATTTTTTTTTTAATTATTTCACTATAGACTGAATATCATCACACCGGGTCAGTACTATAACAAATTCATGATCATAAAAGGAAAAAAAAAAAAAAATTCTCCAAACATTGTCTGCTTGCAATTGGGCTTCCATACCATATCATTGAAAACAAAACTCCAAGTCCAAGATAATCTTGCCTTCGCAAATCCCACTCAAGGCATTAAAAAGGCACAGTTTCGATGTTGAAGTGAGTTGAACCGTGTGTGTTCTTACGATCAAGTCATGAGATAAGAGAATGCCTTAAAATCCATGGCCTCAGGCCGTCGGACCGGACGTTTCACCGTCCAATTCGATGTTAAATCAGTTCCTTAATTTGGATGTCTTCAAAGACATTCGGTGTTGACCTAACCGGCAACCAAAGTCTTGCACTTTATGTCTGACTCTTGAATATTGGTAAAGCCATTTATCGAAGTCTTTGGTTTAATACCTTATTCTTATTTATTTTTTCCCTTTTGCTTTGAGTTTACCTTATTCCACAGATTTACTGTCTTGCTGTTCAATTCAATTAGTTGAAAGACGTGTGAATTTCTTATAATATTTACGTGTGGGAATATGGCAGAAGCGGCACGCGTAGGTGGCAAGGAATGGTATTTTTATAGCCAAAGAGATCGCAAGTATGCAACTGGATTGAGAACTAATCGTGCAACAGCTTCTGGATATTGGAAAGCCACAGGGAAGGACAGGCACGTCCTTCGCAAGGGCACTCTTGTTGGCATGAGAAAGACCTTGGTGTTCTACCAAGGTAGGGCACCCAAAGGGAAAAGAACTGACTGGGTCATGCATGAGTTTCGCCTTGAAGGGCCTCTTGGTCCCCCAAAAATTTCTTCAGATAAGGTGGGTTTATCACATTCACACTATATGAATAAGTCAATGGTTTGAAATTTACTTTTGGCCCAGCTTTGACTTTTGACGAAGTTCCATGCTCAAGATTTTACTACGCATATGCATCTTTTCCTTAAGTTTTGCAAGAATCATGGTACCTCTTGTCTTCTACTAACATTTTTTTCATTCCGTACGTATATTGAATCCTTTGACTTCAAATAATATATATTTGATGGGTTTTTTTTTTAAAGATTTTTTGTCTTCATATATGAAGTTAAATCTATCCCCTTAATTTTTTTATTTCTAGAAAAAAAAACAAATTTATAATAGGTAATTTATCCTATATTCTAATGGCACCTTTCTCTCTTTTTGTAGAAAAATTAATATCAGAGTTTGATCCATTATGTATAATACATGGAACCAAAATGAAATAATAATTTTTTTAATATATATTCTTACAAATATTGGGATATCCATGAATCTTTTAGCCAACTGCAACTAAATTCTGCACTCCTTTTAAAATAACATCTTTTTTTAGATTTTTTTCATTGTTGACTTGGCACGTTAAGATTTAAAAATATTAATTAAATAAGTTTTTAAAACAAAAAAAAAAAATTCAAAAATACTTTTAAAAACGTAATCTATCACAATCAAATACCTACAACAAATCACGTCAACGTTTAAATCAACAATAATTTATTTGGAAATAGTTTAATTAAACTTGTGGACATCTCTCGGAGCCAAAAAAAAAAAAATCAAAATTAATTTGTTCAACTAGTCACGGCAAGTGTGCTAATATAAAATCACATTAGTAGCTGACCTAAGATGTGTATTTTATAATCATCTTATGTAAGCCTAATTATATATTTATTATTCTTAGCTTGTAAGGCATAATATCATGACCGCCATTTCTCACCTTTTTTTTTTCTTGGTGCATACAGGAAGACTGGGTTTTATGCCGAGTGTTCTATAAAAGTAACAGAGAAGTTGTGGCCAAACCTAGCATGGGAAGCTGCAATGATGACACAGGTTCTTCATCTTTGCCTGCATTATTGGATTCATACATCAATTATGAGCAAACTCAACCCAATTTAGATGAGCACGAGCAAGTGCCCTGCTTCTCCATTTTCTCACAAAACCAAACCAGTCAAAATCTCCTGGCTCCGTACACCACCCAGATGGAAGCCCCGAACGCGCCCGCTAAGTGTACGAGCCCATTTGGAAAAGTACCTATGGATATTACCACTCCCTTGGACTCTTTTTCTTGTGACACAAAGGTACTAAAAGCTGTTTTGAATAACCTTACCAAGATGGAAAGCTATGGCAACCTTAACGGGTCATCAAGCTTAGGAGAAGGTAGTTCAAAGAGCTACATATCTGAAGTGGGCATGTCCAGCTTATGGAATCATTATTGATTTTTAGGTCTTAAATGTAGGATTTAATTAGTGAAGTTCTTCCTCTCTCACTGTCAAAAAAGAGGGGAAAAAAACTAAGAAAGAAACTTCAACACCCTTGCAAGACCATATCTGTTGCATAGCAATTTCTAGTGATCAGTAAGTCACGTGTCTTCCATATTATATGTTTTCATTTCTTGTATTGGAAGGCATTTTACTTGCGAGATGTGATCAGTATATTTTCTCTGCAATATTCCATTCCCTTTTCTAGTTCCTTGCCAAGTCAATTTTCAATTCTTGGTTATTGAGATTAATTTGCAATATGGATTAATATTTTAGGATTTATGTTACTTTTTTTTCTTCCCTTTTCAAACAAATTACCCATAAAATAACTAATATAATACACAACTAATTACTCCTGAACAACACAAAATTACACCGGCAGGCACAACAATTTTGCTCATTTCATTAAAAATTCCCATTCCAGAAGAGAGAAAAAAAGAAATGGTTGCTGAGAAAATTACAAACGAGTCTGCACCTACTCCAGTTACATCTTTTACACAATCCAAAAATATATTCAACAAATCTCAAGAAAGCAAGATAAGAGCGCAATCAAAGGCTTCGATGCCAACATTGAGACATGAAAAAAACAATCAGCTCTCTAAGTTGCAAAGCTAAGAAAAAAACAATCAACTCTCTAAGTCATGGTTGAAGAAAACAATGCCACGAGTCACAGATCACAAACACAAAGTCTAGACTACCTGTCAAACATGAAAAAAAGGGACCGAATATGATCTTCTAAATAGCATATAGACTGCAGATATAATCACCGTAAACACATACATAATAGCATATTAAGGAATGCACCATCTGAAAATTAAATATAGCATGATGATAATGTAAAAGTTTAAAGCATACCAACTTCATCACAACACAACATGTGCGGAGTTCTTACAAGAGAAGACGGATAAAATGACCCACTGTTCCAGTAGGACGACCACTAATCCACGGTAACAAAACTTCAAAACATCACAGATGAGGAGGCTGCAAAGAACCAAGCAGCAAAAATGGTCCTTCTGCTTCATCATCTCTCAAGGTAACCAAGTTGCTTTAACAAGAACGGGAAAATGCTTATAGCTTGTCCTCAAAGTCAGATAGAGGTGTCATCTGCTCCTTCAAACCCTTCCGCTTCCTGATATCAGTAACAAGCTGAGCTGCTTGTGTGCCAGCCTCCAAAGGATCAGAAGACATCATGTCCCAGTGATCGAAAACACATTGTGGGAAAGCCTGTCCTGATGTTGCAGCCCTCAAAGTCCCTGAAAATCCAAAAGACTCTATGACAGGAAGGTATGCCTTGATGTTGTATAGGGGAGTCCCAGGCCTCTGCATTTCCTCAAACACGTGACCACGTTTCTGGTTAAGAACGCTGTAGATACCACCAAGAGCCTGCTCTGGAGCTTGGATCTCCACCAAGTAAACAGGCTCAAGAAGCCTGGGCTTGGCAGTGATCTGGGAAGCATAGATAACCCTCCTGGCAGTTGGAATAACCTGACCACCACCTCTGTGAATGGCATCAGCATGGAGAACCACGTCACAGACTTCAAAGCAGATACCTCTCATGTTTTCTTCAGCCAAAGCACCTTCCTTTGAAGCCCATTGGAACCCAGCAACAACAGAATCCTTGATTTCATTAAGGTACTGAACTCCCTTACACATATCCACAACCATGTTGGGTCCCGTAGTCTCAGGACCAAAACACCAGATTTTCTTAGCAAGATCCTTGTCCCAACCAAACTCCTCCGACAAGATCTTGGCACGATTCTTGGGATCGTCTCTTGGACCAATACGGCCGTCATCAATAGCCTCAGCAAGCCCTTCTTCCATGGGTCGTGCCTCCATGTAGAGACGGTTGTGCTTGTTAGGAGATTTGCTCATCACCACACGGCAGGACTTCTCCAGGACAGTCTCACGGAAAGAGACAACAGGATCAGACTTGATGATCTCAGCCCCACCCATAAAGTCTTCCTGCAAATCCTTCAAACAGATCTCAAGGTGGAGTTCTCCTGCACCAGCAATGATATGCTCTCCAGATTCCTCGATGGAACAGACAACCATGGGATCAGACTTGGCCAACCGCTTCAGACCTTCAACGAGCTTCGGGAGGTCAGATGCCACCTTACATTGAACAGCCACACGCACAACTGGAGACACGGAGAACTTCATAGCACGAATAGGGTGGGCATCAACTTCCTTCTCGTTTGTTAAAGTGGCATTCTTGGTGATGAACTGATCCAAACCAACCATGGCAACAGTGTTACCACAAGGCACATCCTCAACTGTTTCTTGCCTCTTTCCCATCCAAATGACGGTTCTCTGCACACTCTTCACATACAGGTCCTTCTTCTCACCAGGGACAAAGTTTGGTCCCATGATCCTAACCTTCAGACCAGTGGATACCTTTCCAGAAAAAACACGCCCGAAGGCAAAGAACCTACCCTTGTCAGATGCAGGAATCATCTTAGATACATAAAGCATGAGGGGGCCTTCAGGGTCGCAATTCCTGATAGCATTGGCATAAACATCATCAAGTGGACCCTCGTACAAGTTCTCCACACGGTATTTTTGAGCCTTGGCAGGAGAGGGGAGGTGAAAGATCATCATTTCAAGCAGAGCAGTACTTGCTGGCAGCCATGTCTGCATCACACGCTTCATCAAAGCCTTTCCCATCAAGTCCTTCTCCTCAGACTTCATGACAACACCAAGCTTTTGGAGCATGGGCCACAATTTATCCTTTTGGTCATTCATGCAAGTGTTAATAATCTGCTTGATTGGCTCATAACAAAATTGCACAAAACCACGCTTGCATGTGGGAGAACCGGTGTTCTTGCTGGTCCACTTCTTGGTAGCAGGATCGAAGAAGTTCTCACCCCACAGCCTCTCCATCATCTTACCCTCATCCACTTTAAACTTTGAGGCGTACATGTTAGCAAAGTTGGTCAAAGTGAAAGCCCAACCATGCAAACCAGCAGAGAAAGCAACAGTACCCTTTTCAGGGTAGACCTGGCAGTCACCAAGGAGGGGATCTTCATATGTTGCCATGATGACATTGGCATTCTCAATAACCCTAGAGAATGTCTGATAAGCCTCCTCCCCATCAACCTGGAGCTCCAGGAAACACCTGTCCATCTTGTTGACAGTCAAGACAGGCCTGATCCTCTCACCCAAAGCCTGTCGAAGCACGGTTTCAGTTTGAACACACACACCCTCGATACAGTCCACCACCACGAGGGCGCCATCAGTAATTCGAAGAGCAGCTGTGACCTCAGATGAAAAGTCGACGTGTCCAGGGGAGTCAATAAGATTGATGAGATACTCGTTCCCTTGTCTCTCTCCCTTGAAGTTCTTGAGGGCTTCATCAGCCATCTCATAATATAGAGAGATACCAGTAGATTTTATAGTGATACCGCGCTCTGCCTCATCAGCACGGGTATCTGTCATTCGGACATCACCAGCAACCTCTTGGGCAATGATACCAGCAGCGGCAACAAGAGAATCTGTAAGTGTTGATTTTCCTGTGGGATATAAATTGCAAAGTTTAAATGCAGCAACAAAGAATTTTAAGCATA
>Ga0325404_1004389_pt1 | contig 15005 bp, 19 predicted proteins | sample PopdelMetagenome_18_FD_205664 | JGI IMG/M metagenome (GOLD analysis project Ga0325404, IMG submission 205664) | Populus deltoides microbial communities from Bellville, Georgia, United States - Xylem-Control-R1 | ecosystem: Host-associated > Plants > Phyllosphere > Stem > Wood/Secondary xylem... | reverse complement strand
TGAATCCTTCATAGATTGTTTTTGTATAGTAAGAAATCTTTTATGAATATATATTGTTAACTATTTTTTGGACACTCCATATATTAAGGATATAGATCTTTAAAATAATGATTATCACGAGAGATTATCGATAAATATTGATCCTAAACCTTCTTAGCATATGAATAAATTTTAGATAGAGTTCTGTATATAAAAACTTTTGCCGAAATTTTTATTAATTTGGGCGGAATTACGCACTCAACAAATTAACATTAGTGTTATGAAAAAGAATCTAGAAAAAAGGATATGGACAATTTTTAAGAAAGATGGTTACTAAGTGGATTACTCTAATTTAATCATTTTTTTGTTTGATTTGATTTTTATAAAAAAAATAATAAAATAAAATTTTTTTTAAAAAAACCAAAACCAAACTGAAACATGTTCAAACCAACCGGTTTCGGTTCGGTTAGGTTTTTTAGAACAAAAACCGGTTCAAACCGGTTTGACTCGGTTTTTTCTATTTTTCGGTTTGGCTCGGTTTTTTTTGGTTTTTTTCAGTTTGGGTTCGGTTCGGTTTTTTCGGTTTTAGACTTATAAAACCGAAACCGAACCGGTCGGTTTTTTCAAAATTTTAATCGGTTTTTTTTCACGGTTCGGTTTTTTCGGTTATTTTTTTTCTGATTTTCTCGGTTTAATCAATTTTTTAGTTTTTTTCTCACCCCTCCTCTTAATGTATGGATGAATATATTCATATTAAGATAAATTAAAGATGATTGATAATTTGTCAGGAATATATTCGTAATGGTTGTGATCTACGAAAAGCAGCTGCAACTATCTAGTATGGGAAGAAGGCGGCACTCCGCCGGTGTGATCATGAACTACATAGCAGTTGATGCTTATCGAATGGGGGATACATTGTGGTGGTTTCACACGGCATGGAGTCTTGTTTTGCAACTCTTTCATGCCATTGGAATTCTTTTCAAGGTTGTTGGTCTTGGAGCACTGCCTGGTCTAATTCCAATTGCAGTGATCAGCCTTCTTAATGTTCCCTATGCTAAAATGTACAATAAGTATCAGTCCCGGTTCATGGTAGCGCGAGATGAGAGATTAAGGGCAACCATGGAGATCTTAAACAACATGAAAATCATCAAGTTGCAATCATGGGAGGATAAATTCAAAGAAGTATCGATTCGCCGAGAGGTGCAGAATATGAATGCTTAGCAAAATCACAAATTAGAAAGTCCTCCACCACAGTTTTGTAATGGATGTCACCAACAATTTCCTCTGCAGTGGTCTTCATTGGATGTATGGTTACAAGAAGTGCCCCACTCAATGCTGCCACAATTTTCAGTCTTGGCAAACATTGCGCAGAATGTCAGAGCCAATGAGATGGATCCCAGAGGACCTCTCTGTGCTTATTCAAGTGAATGTGTCGTAAGTCCGTCTCAATTCTTTCCTCCCCGATGATCAGCTCAACAAAGTGGAAATGAAAATTTCAGCAAACAATTCGGACCATACGTTGGAAGACAATGGCATCGAAATACAAGAAGGTAATTATAGCTAGGAACCAGAATTAGGTGTTCTAACATTAAAAGGCATCAACATGGAAGCTGAAATGGGGCAGAAAGTTGCAATTTGCGGTCGAGTTGGTTCTGGGAAATAATCACACTCCTACATGCTGTTCTTGGAAAGATCCCGAAGATTTCAGGATCAGCTAGTAACAAAGAAGTCTCTATAAACATAATAGTGTACGGAATGCCATATAATATCTGTCCTTTTGTTTTTTCCTTGATGCAGGTAAATGTAAATGGAACCATTGCCTATATATCACAAGCTTCTTGGATTCAGAGTGGAACAGTTCGTGATAACATACCATGCGGAAAGCCACTGGATCATAAGTGATTGTGCATTAGAAAAGGACCTTAGTAGTTTCAACCATGGTGATCTTACAGAGATTGGACAAACAGGGATTAATTTAAGTGGTGGACTGAAACAGAGAATTCAACTTGCTGGAGCAATCTACAATGAAGCTAATATTTACCTTCTTGATGACCCTTTTAGTGCAGTGGATGCACATACAGCTGAAGTCCTTTTCAATGTAAGAAAACTCTATTGTTCTTATTATTTACAAAACAAGAAGTTTTTTATTATTATTTTTGTTATGGTCATTAGTTTCTGAGTCATTCAGGACTCAGATGCTTGCTTGAACCATGTTAATTACAGGAGTGCGTCTGGATGCTCTCAAAAAATAAAACTGTCATTTTAGTGACTCATCAAGTTGAATTCCTGACGGTATCTGATAAAATTCTGGTATACATTAGCAAGAATTAAGGTATGTTTGTTTTGCGAAAATTATTTTTAATGAGAAAAACATTTTTTTTTAAAACGGAGTTATTTTTCATTGTTTAGATGTATTAACGAAAACATTTCTTTTTAACATAAATTATTTTTCATACATGGTTTTTAAATGGTGGTTATAAAATAAAAAAAAATTGTAATATTTATGATAAAGGTGATGATGGTGATTATAATGGAAACATTAATAATAATAATAATTATTATTATTATAGTTGGAGTATTTGTGATATTAATAATATTGATGGTAAAAATATTGGTTATAGAATGATAATTGTTGTTACAGTGATAGTGGTGGTGGTAATAATAATTATGAAATAATAATTATTTTAATTATGGTAATGATATTAATTAAGGGGTTATAGTGGGATGATGATAGTAATTATATCGGTAATAAGATAATGATTGTGGTGGTGTTAATGATGAAGGGTTATGATAAATGATTATAAAATGATGATTACATTAATACTAAAACAAGACGGCAATGAAGGTGTTTGTTTCACATTAATGCCTTGTTTGTTTCTAGGAATTCATTTTCCTGGAAACCATTTTCTCCACTTTTCCATGTTTGGTAAACATAAAGAAAGTTGGTCAAGAAAACTGAATTCCGGTCAAAGAAAAAAATACGCTTTATGCCAGGAAAGTGTTTTCCTTTCCTTATTCTAAGAAAAACACTTTCCTTTTCTTTGTTGACAAAACGTGTATTGTCCAAAATTAACTCAAATCCCTAAATCTCTTTCTCTCTCAAATCTCTTATAGAACACAATTGAAGCATCTCTCAGCTCTTCTTCAGGTAATTTTTTTTCCTCAAATATCTTTATTTATCTTATGTTTTCATCATTTTTATTTTTAAGCTGTAGTTATAATAATGGCATAAATCTTGTGATACATTTGCTGCCTTTTTTTTTCATGGTTTATCTTGTTAAATTACTGCAACCATGCTCTGTATTTTTTCCAGAAACCAAACAAAATAACGCAACCCATTCAACCACAGCAAACCCAAAATTTTTCCCAACAACCAAACATAGCAAACTCGAAATTTTTCCCAGAAACCAAACACAGCAAACCCATATACAAACACAACAAACTCAGAGAATCACCATTCCTTCGTTTTGCCACTCAAAGAATCATAGCAAACTCAAAGAATCATCATTCCTTCGTTGAGCCAAAGGCGCCCTTCGTTTCGCCATTCCTTCCCTGCCGAGCCACCTCTCTTCGCCAGGCAACCCATACACAGCAAACACAAACCCCTGTATTTTTTCCAGAAACCAAACACAGCAAACCCATACACAGCAACCCATACACAGCAAACCCAAACCCATTTTTCCTATGCTGTGCTTTTTTCACAAAAACCGGATTTGCTGTGTTTTTTTCACAGAAACCAAACCAAACATTTTGTTTGGTTTGTATGAAAAAAACACAGCAAACCCATGCTCTGTTTCTCCTTTCGTTTAATCGGAAAGATATGCTTTCAATTCCCCTCCATCTCTTCATCTTCCTCTTCTTTTCTTCAATTGCTTCTCTTCTAGTAGAACCCGACCCACCCGATGTCCCCTTCCTAAATCTGCTACCTTTGGCTCTCCTTCTCCTTCTCTTATGTTTTCCTGTAAATGCTTTTCTTCTCTGTTGATGAGTTGATGATATGCATTTCCTGTGCTTTGTGCGTTTCCTATGCTTTCTAGGCGTGATGTGCATGCGTTAATGATGATGCACAGTGATGTTGTGTGCGTTGATGATGATGATGATGCATAGTGATGAAAGGGGAATTAGTTTGGGTAGAAATCTTAGACCGTGAAATGCAATTTATGCGTTGATGATGATGATGATGCACAATAATGAAAGGGGAATTAGTTTGGGTAGAAATCTTAGACCGTGAAATGCAATTTATGCGTTGATGATGATGATGATGCACAATAATGAAAGGGGAATTGGTTTGGGTAGAAATCTTAGACCGTGAAATGCAATTTATGCGTTGATGATGATGATGATGCACAATAATGAAAAGGGAATTGGTTTGGGTAGAAATCTTAGACAGTGAAATGCAATTTGTGCGTTGATGATGATGATGCACAATAATGAAAGGGGAATTGGTTTGGGTAGAAATCTTAGATAGTGAAATATTAAGTGCGTTAATGATGATAATTATACACAGTAATAAAAAACTGAAATGGTTTGGGTAGAAAACTTAAGACCGTTAAATATTTATATACAGAATTCATTAATAAATTATTGTATTGTTTGTTTTGGGATACAGAATTCATTATTTAATTATTTCCTTTAAGGCATTGTTTGTTTTGGAAATTAGATTTTTTGAGCATAATTTATTGTATTGATTGTGTAAGTATTTTATATGCCTTTTTAATGTTTATTTCCCTAAATTTTTAGGTTTTGTTAGCAGAAAACCTCACTTTTTTGTTGTGGATAGTATGATTATTCATGCAGCATGTATGGAAGCAGTTGTAACTGTGATAGCTATAGGGGTAGCTATTATTGAACAAGAAAGAAATAGAAATTATATACCAAGAGAAGCACACATAAATGCAATTGCTCAACGAGAATTCTATATGGATAGCATTTTGAATCGAGGTGATAGACATTGCGTTGAACAAATTCTTATGAAACCAGTTGTCTTATATAATTTGTGTGTTGTTCTCACAAGTTATGACCTATTACGATCAACTCAAAATGTGTCTATTAGGGAGCAAGTAATTGTGTTCTTACAAATTGTAGGCCAAAACTAAAGATTTCGTTTTATTAGTGGTATATACTATAGGTCTGTTGAAACTATACATCGTTACTTTAGAATTGTTTTAAAAGCAGTTCTTAAGTTATACAAACACCTAATTAAAGACCCACAGGATATAGTTCCCGCAGAGATAATGAATAATCGAAGCTTCTATCCTTATTTTTAAGGTATGAGAACAATACCAATATTTTTATACATTAATTAATTGCATCTAGAAGAAAAGGTTATAAATTATTTTTTCATGTTTATATACGATTGTGTGGGAGCAATTGATGGTACCCATGTTCTTGCAAATGTTCCTGTTGAGATTCAAGGAAAGTTTCGAGGTCGAAAAGAAGGAACAACACAAAAAGTTTTAGCAACTATAACTTTTAATTTGAAGTTTATATATGCTTTAGCTGGCTGGGAAGGAAGTGCACATGATTCACGGGTTTTAGGTGATGCATTATCAAGACTGTAAACCCCCGATTATAATTTTTTTGGGTATTTAAAAGATGAGAAATTTAACCAATAGTAAAATGGGTTAAATTAAATTAAGGAAACCTAAATCAAGATAAAAATAGTGAAATTAATGAAATGAAAAGTGAATATAGTACTAAATTATTGAAAAGAAAAACATTTGTGAGGACAAAATAAATACGTAAGATCAAGAGAGGTCAATATTCAAATAACAGAAGGTTGGGAGTTTATGTACAAATGATAAAAAGGGGTGGGGATAAATGTGCAATTAACAAGATGTTAGAACTATAAATATCATTATATTTTTTCTCTTGGAGGGACGGGCAAGAGTAAGAGAGAGTTTATAGAGAGGCTGGAGAGAAGACATATTGATGGCAGAACATCCGATAGCTATAACTCCACCTTCCACCGTTGGATTAGAACGATATTTTGATATGTTGTTCTCATCCATGTCCTGTACATTATCACCGAAGGGATTTTCTATATCACTCCCCGTTTAAGAGATATCGAGGGAGGCAAATATCTGGAAAAATATACTTCTAGACAGTCTTCTTTGCTGTCTGTTTTCTCCTTCGTCCACCGTTGGATTAGGCTATAATTTGGATATGTTGTTCTTTCTGATTCTGTCTAGATTCTGAATAATGGAGATCTGATACAAACATTCGGTGTAGAAGTTGTGTATCTCGCACAGTAGGTCAGTAAGTTTGAGGTCAGTTCAGTTAAACCTATATTTCTGGAAATTTCACTATTTGATGAAGTTAATATTTGGATATGTTATACTCATAATAATGCATTATAACTTGACAGTATGGACTATTTGGAATATTATTCGTTTGTTATTTATGGTTGATTGAAACTGTTGTCAAGGATTGTGTTTAGAAGAATATAGTTCGGAAAGTTTTTAAAACCAATAAAAATATTTTATTTTGACGTTAAGAGGGAAGATTGAAATAAATAAGATAAATTGGCTCTTATAAAGATATTTTTTTAAACGATATGTGATATGGCCATGGGTTGAGAGTTAAATTGTGGATGTTGTGTATAAATGGAAAGGTTGATGAATCTGGACATATTCGTCTCCTAACTTTTGGAGAGAATTCGAGTAGAAGGCTGAGAGAATTAGGATCAAGTTTCTTCATAGTAATTGTAGTTTTGGATGCTAGCTAACTAGGAAAATTGGTCTTGCTCAAAATGGAGCTGTAGAACCCTAGCTATGGGTCATCAACCGAGATTGGGTCCTGATAGACCCTATAGGGCAGTGTTTGTTGATGAGCAATTTTAACTATCTCAGAGGCAGAACTAGGTTCTCCTTCCTTCAGAGAACTTGTAGCCTTGTGTCTTAGCTTTCCAACAAGACTAATCTTACTTGAAACGAAGTTCTATAACTCTAGATATAGTTAAAAATCTGATGAGTGTTCAGACAGTAACAGTTCAAATGTCTAGACAGTAACAGTTCAAATGTCTAGATAGTAACAGTTTAATGTGTAGACAGTAACAGTTTAAATGTCTAGACAATAACAGTTCAAAGTTAAACAGTAGCAGTTGGACAGTAACAGTTCAATGTGTAGACAACAACAGTTCAAATGTCTAAACAGTAACAGTTCAAAGGTAGACAGTAACAGTTTAATGTGTGGACAGTAACAGTTCAATGTGTAGACAGTAACAGTTCAAATGTCTAGACAGTACAGTTCAAAGTTAGACAATAACAGTTCAATGTGTGGACAGTAACAGTTCAATGTGTGGACAGTAACAATTCAAATGTCTAGACAGTAACAATTCAATAACTAGACAGTAACAATTAGAAATTAGACAGTAATAGTTCAAAGTTAGACAGTAACAGTAGACTTTCACGTGAATATTATATAAAAGAATTGAGTTATACAAACACTTATACATTGAGATACTAACTCTGAAAATATACATGATATATGTATGTATGTTATTATGAGGAAATGAACATGCATAGTAAGTAACATATGACTAATGAATGAATATGAATTCTCTGTAATATCAGCATGAAGGAATGATAATTATGATTGGATAAAGGATGACAACCTTAATGGGTGTAATGAGAAAAACATAAGATATAAAGAAAGAAATGATTGAAAGAAAGATTTATTAGCTATTGATATGATTATTATAAAACATATCCTTAAATGAGGAAAATTTATGAGATGAGTCTGTGACTGCAGGAGGGACCACCAGTGTGGTGCAATAGTAGCAACATGGGAGCATGAGTAGAGCTTCTTCTACAGATAGGTGGTTTTCACCTTCCTTTTAAATAATATTGAATAATGAAAATACTTTATCATGAATGTTACTGTATTGTGTTAATTCAGATATCAGACTGTCAAATGCTTAAATGTTAACAATTGATTAGCTTTGGATATGCATCCGAAGGGATTATTGGGACAAACAATTGATTAACTTTGGCTAATGGCATCCGAATGGATGATCGGGACAAACGAATGATTATCTTTGGCCAATTGCATCCGAAGGGATGACTGGGACAAACAATTGATTAGCTTTGGCTAATGACATCCGAAGGGATGGCCGGGATAAATGAATGATTAGCTTTGGTCAATTGCATCCGAAGGGATGACTGTGACAAACAATTGATTAACTTTAGCTAATGACATCCGAATTGATGACCGAGACAAATGAATGATTAGCTTTAGGCTTTGGCCAATTACATCCGAAGTGATGACATGCGACAAACAATTGATTAGCTTTGGCTAATGGCATCCGAATGGATGACCGGGATAAATGAATGATTAGTTTTGGCTAATGGTATCTGAATGGATGGCCGGGATAAATAAATGATTAGCTTTGGCCAATTGCATCCAAAGGGATGACTGTGACAAACAATTGGTTAGCTTCGGCTAATGGCATCTGAATGGATGACCAGGACAAATGAATGATTAGTTTTGGCTAATGGACTAGGACAAGTGAATGATTAGTTTTGGTTAATGGCATCTAAATGGACGACCGGGACAAATGGTTGATTAGCTTTGGCTGATGGCATTCGAAGGGGATGGCCGGGGTGAGTGAACAGTTAACCTCGACAAATGATGTCATAAGAGAATGGTCGGAATAAAGATTATGGCTAATTGTAAGAATTGGTGCATATATATGTACTGCAAGTTGTGTATATCAAGAACATAAAGGAACTACAAATGTCACGCTTCAAGCATGAGATAATGTTAATACTTCATTAAACTGCCAAACCGTTTTCTTATTATTATTATTATTATTATTAAGTAATTGCATTCTTGTAAATGTTTTGTACTGTAGTAGGGACGTCATACCAACAAGGTGCCTAGGAAACCCAATACACGAGAATCTACTTTTGCAAGGAATCATGTAGTTGCATTCTAAATTATGATGTATTTTATATGAATCAATGTACTGAATGTATAACTATTATTAGATCATTTTAGATTAAATTAATGATGACTATTTGTAAGATAGAATACAAATTCATATCTATGCATGTATATTTTAAATGCGAACTTCTAATCATGCAAACATAATATTATGAGTTTATGTGAGATTCACTTTTAATGAAATGTTGATTGTTGTTGATGTATGGATTGTATATTGATGATGTGAAGGGAATATGTTCGCCAATAACCGATACGATGTGTGTCAAATACACAAAAAAAATTTTACTATTGTTTTGGGCTTGAAAAGCCGGGTTGTTACAAAGACCTAGTGGTCTAAAAATTCCAGAAGGTATATAATAAAGTATTTATTATATGTAATAAATATATAAAATGTTTAATTAACTAAAGATAGTAATAGGTTTTGTTTTTCTAATTTGCAAGGAAATATTATCTTGGTGATGCTGGTTACGGTATTCGAAAAGGAATCATTTCTCCTTTTCGTGGAGTTCGATATCACTTGAACGAGTTTACAGAATATTCACCAGAAAATGAAAAGGAGCTATTTAATCTTCAACACTCTTCGTTGAGAACTACTATTGAGCGAGGGTTTGGTATTTTGAAGAGTCGTTTTAGATCAATTGATGGAAAATCTTTTTGATATTATGAAACACAAGTAGATGTTATGCTTGCATGTTGTATTATTCATGATCACATTATAAGAGTTGATCCTTATGACTTTCTTATGGAAGAAATATGTTCGGAAAGTGAACCAATTAGACGAACAATCAACTTAAGTCAATGGGAGGAGAGGGAAGAGAATAGGGAGTGGATAACAAAAAGAGAAATGATTGCATCAACTATGTGGAATGATTATAACACTCTAAGAAACTAGTAATTGAGTGTTAATTATATGTGTTTGTTTTTATTATGTCTTGCTTGGGTTTGTATTATCTTTGTTATGTATTTGGATTGTTTGTTTACTTTATTATAATTTCTTATGTATTTTATGTATTCTCTTTTAAATATTAATTGTAGTTTTTATATTTAATTTATTAAATCTAAATATTGTATGATTATATTTTGTATAAATTTTTAATTTATTTTTGTAGAAATGAGTACCACACAGAATAAAAAATGCAAGGGCAAGCACTTTACATGGTTTAAGCCTATGTCTCACATGCTACTTGAGATATTAGTTGAGGAGGCACTTAAAGGAAACAAACCTTCTTCCACCTTTAAAGCATAATCTTTTGTTAAGGTGGCTACAGAAATTAGTCAAAAGTTCAACGTGCAATGCGAGCCTGAGCATGTTGACAATCATTTCAAAACTGTGAAAAAAGAATGGGGAATAATAACCAAACTTAAAAATAAAAGTGATTTTGATTGAGATGATTGTTTGAAGATGATTGCAGTTTCAAAAGATGTATATGATGAAGAAGTGAAGGTATGATAAATATTATACTCTTTGTAATTTTTATATTTACTTTTGTTTCCAAGATGTTATACAAGAAACTAAAAAATTGCATATTCTAAACTTTATGAACAGCCACATCCTAATTATGATAAGTATCTCAACAAAAAACTTAATATGTATGAGGCAATGACAATTATTGTTGGAAAAGATATGGCAACCGGAAATTATGTCAAATCATATACTGATGTCAACTTGGAAGAGAACACTGAAGAGCAATCAATTCCAATTGAAAATGAAAAGAAACTTCAAAAGGAAAAGAGACATCTTCCTCTAGTGCACAAAAGAGACAACATAGGAAAAGAAATTGCATGTATGAAGATGATAATGTTGAAAAGTTCTCTAAAAAGATTGGAGATGTAGCATTTGCAATCCAAAGCCTCAGCAAAAATCAACTTGATGTTAATGAGCTATATATAGAAGTGATGAAAATTAAAGATTTTGATGAGATCACTCTTAGGGATGCATTTAATCACTTGGTCCAACATGAAATATTGACAAAAGCATTTATGGCAAAAAATGCTAATTTGAGGAAAATTTGGGTTCAGAATTATGTGAACCAACACTGCTACAGGCCTGATTGCTAAGATGATTTCACTATGATAAGAAAGTTTATGTTTGTTATTTGACTAGTATGTTTACTTGTTTAATTCGGTCTAGCAAGTTTATGTTTGTTAATTTGAACTAATATGTATGAGTATTAGATCAAAACTTAATATTTATGCATGACTATATTTGATGTAAGATATTTATATTTATTTCTTAATGCTTATTTGATATATATTAAAGGGATATTATAGGGATAATTGTCTATACCCGTAAAAAAAAAAACAATCTTTATCCAAAAAGCCCATCAAAATATTTTTGTATTTATTTATCTTTTAAAAAAATCTTCATACCAAAAAACCCAAATATCTAACTCTTACTTAATACCATAAACTAATTTGGCTTTCTTCATATGAAAATAAATATATTTTAAACTTTTAAAATTGAAAAAAAAATATTAATAGATTTTATTTATGAAAAATTTCACAAGGTTATATCTCTATAATATTATATGATATATATAGTTATATTTTATAAAATAAGCTATTTATGGATATAGGATATAATAAAAAAAATTCATCATTACACTTTTAAGATTTTATTCTTTTATTGTAGGTGATTAAATATTTATATTTAATATTTTTTATATATTAGATAAATTTGAAAAAAAATTTAATTTATTAATAAATTATTTTCCATTTCATTTTCTATAATATTACCAAACATCGAAAAGTAATTCACTTTTCATGAATTTACTTTTCTAAAAAATCACTTTTCAAAAGGAAACTACTTTGATATAAACAACCGGCCCTAAAAATAAAAGAATATATATATTTTTGAAAAATATTTTCCACAAAACACATGAAATCTTAGTGTCAACAAGTATTAGTTTCAAGCATTTTGATGTCTTTTAAAGCCATTTTGACCATTTCACTTCAGGTTATGGAAGGTGGAAAGATAATTCAATCAGGAACCTATGAGGAACTGCTAGTTGGCTGCCTTCAAACAACTTGTAAACGCTCATAAAAAATACAGTGACAGATCAATGTGTCTCTTCAGACTACGGAAATATAAAGAAAATTGAAACTACAAATTCTGATATATGCCAGACTGAGGAATCTAGTGAGTGGTTCCTCCCTGAAGAAAAGCTTCGACTTCCTAAAATTAGCAATGGCATCTTAGTTGGAGTCTATACAGGAATTTCAAAATCTAGTACACCATTTGTATAGCTAAGATCTTTGTTTGCAGCGCTTTTACGATTAAAATCTTCAAGGGCCTTTCTTCTCAGGTATCAATAATTCATTATTCAGAGCTCCCGTGCTCTTCTTCGACTCCACACCAGGTGGGAGGATATATACTCGGGTAAGTAGACCCTTGCATCTATCGCTCTATTAATTAATGACCTGCTAAAATGCTGCTGGTTTCAGTTTGAAAAGCTAGTAAACTGTCCTTAGTAGCCTTCTTTTTCCATGATATATCACAGGTTTTCCTCAGACATGAGCACATTGGACTTTGATCTTCCTCTGGGCATTGCATTTCCCGCAGCTTCCACAATTGGTCTTCTTGCAATAATAGTGGTGATGGCCTCTGTCACATGGCCAGTCGTCGTTGTTGCCATCCCTGCAATTACAGCTGCAATATATGCTCAGGTGAATGTACCCCTTTTCGAGTTGCTAATTTACTTGTGTTATTCCTTCTATACATATATCAAATAACCTGACGACTTTCCTGTATGGTTTTTTCATACTTAGGGTTATTATCTATCTACTTCAAGGGAATTAAAGCACCTATTCTGAACTTGGCATCAGAAACATCACTAGGGGCGGTCACTTTTAGAGCTAGCTTTCAACATTATGGATACGTTCTTCAAAAAGTATCTTACGCTAATTGACACAGATGCAAGGCTTTTCTTTCATTCTAATGCTGCCATGGAGTGGCTAATATTACGTGTAGAGACACTTCAGAACCTGATTCTGCTCTCGGCTGTCCTTCTTGTTCTACTACCAAGCAAACGCTTACCAGGTAGCTGAAATACATAAATTAATTGCTGATTTTACTCTTTGAAGTGTAAAGGGAAAAACTCTCTCTACTTCATTATTCATCACGAAAATTTTTCACTATTGGAAAGGTTCGTGGGATTATCTCTTTCGTATGCGCTTACTTTGAATACCATCCAAGTGATTATGACCCGGTACCACAGCAATTCGTCAAACTACGTTGTATCTGTTGAAAGGATCAAGCAATTCATGCATATATGATCAGAATCTCCAGCAACTGTAGAGGACATGAGACCTCCTCCCTCATGGCCACCTCATGGAAGAATAGAGTTGCAGGACCTGAAGGTATGAGAGAAAAACAAGTAGTAATAAATTTGGCCTTTCACCGTGAATTCATAATTTTTGTTTTAATAGTTTGGTTCTCGGTGATAAGAAGATAAGATATCGTCCAAATGCTCCATTGGTTCTTAAAGGAATCACTTGCACATTTGTAGAAGGCACCAGAGTTGGAGTTGTTGGAAGAACCGGAAGTGGGAAGACTACATTATTAAGTGCTTTGTTTAGGTTGGTAGAGCCGGAAAATGGGAAAATTCTCATGGATGGACTTGACATAAGCACTATTGAACTGAAGAACTTGAGAACCAAGCTGAGTATTATTCCTCAAGAATCAGCTTCTCTTTTCTTTCTTTTTTTTTTAACCGTGGGTGTCCAGGTCAGCTTACGCGTACCTCGAATAATGCTTCGAGGCTCTGAAGGTAACGACCATATAAACCTCCAGTGACCCTGAAATTTGTGGCACTCGAACTGGTGATCTCCAAGGAACAAACCCAGAACCTAACCAATTAAGCTATACCCCTCAAAATTAAATCAGTTCTTTTCAAAGGAAGTGTTAGGTCTAACGTGGACCCTCTAGGCATTTACTCTGATAGTGAAAAATGGGAGGTAAGCCAAAAACATTTTTCCACTCTCTTTAATGATTTTAATTAAAAAATAATAATAATTCCATCCGCATATTATCTTACAAAGACTATATTCCCACCACATAATTATTGGTTGTACATTTAAACACCACCAGAAAACCGGAGAAAACCAACGAAATTACCGACAGAATTTTTCCGTCAGTAATATTACCGACAGAAATAATTCTGTCTCAAAATCTGTCAGTATATACCAACGACCTAGATCCATCGGCGAAATGGTTGGTATTCTTTTCAAAGGAAGTGTTAGGTCTAACGTGGACCCTCTAGGCATTTACTCTGATAGTGAAAAATGGGAGGTAAGCCAAAAACATTTTTCCACTCTCTTTAATGATTTTAATTAAAAAATAATAATAATTCCATCCGCATATTATCTTACAAAGACTATATTCCCACCACATAATTATTGGTTGTACATTTAAACACCACCAGAAAACCGGAGAAAACCAACGAAATTACCGACAGAATTTTTCCGTCAGTAATATTACCGACAGAAATAATTCTGTCTCAAAATCTGTCAGTATATACCAACGACCTAGATCCATCGGCGAAATGGTTGGTATATACCGACGAAAATATTCTGTCGGTATATACCGACTGTTTCGCCGACGGGGTATACAGTTTGTTTGGAAATATGTAACAGCGTGGTGACGTCAGACGATTTTACCGACATAATAACTGAGGGATTCAAACTGAGATAGCCATACTGTGACGTGGCACTGTCACCGACAGAATCACCGATGGAATCACCGACGGAAGTAATTTGTCGGTGATTCCATCAGAAAAAACCATTATATACCCACCCACCTGCCGACACTCTCTTCCTCTGTTTCTCCTTCTTCTTCTTTCCCATCCCAGTTCTCTCCTCTCAAACTGCAGCTAACCACCCATCCCAACTCTCCACTATTCTCAACACAAGCACTCAAGTTAATTTCTTATATCTTGTACGTGGTCACAATATTCGTTTCTTGTAGATTTTATCATTTTTTTGTAAGTAAATCTATCCTTTTTAGTTTTAATATTTAATTGTGAATTTTATTGTTGTAGTATATGTATTTTGTTAACGTTTGTACTTGTTTAATTGTTATT
>Ga0325404_1004387_pt1 | contig 15010 bp, 6 predicted proteins | sample PopdelMetagenome_18_FD_205664 | JGI IMG/M metagenome (GOLD analysis project Ga0325404, IMG submission 205664) | Populus deltoides microbial communities from Bellville, Georgia, United States - Xylem-Control-R1 | ecosystem: Host-associated > Plants > Phyllosphere > Stem > Wood/Secondary xylem... | reverse complement strand
ATCCCTTGTATTATCAATGTCAGTAAACCCAGTTTTGATTGTTATGTAATGCCTTAATATTTTTTGAACATGATGGAATTTCATCAAGCTTTCTCCCTAGAAGGTCCTCTCCCTCCGCAAAGGGTCATATTGCAGATTACTTGAAGGGACGTATAACATGGAAGCGTGTAGCTTTAGCTTCACAAATAATTAGATCCTCCATTCCCAAGAAAAGATCGAGACATGCTCGAAAGAGCATATTGATGGGAAGATCCAGTGGCATGTTCTTGTGTTTTTGTCTACTGATGTTGCATGATTTTACGTGTGCACATGTAGGTGTCGCATTTATCTTTTATCAAGTCGATTCTCTTTTAAAATCCATCAGTACATCTACTACTGTTGGTACGTAATTCGCAACAGATGTCTTTATTCCTCTGTTTTCTTCCTAGCTTTTGCTTCGGTCTCATGATATAATTTGTGGATTAATGTTATTTGTGAGATTATTGTGCCTCATTTTTTTTTTATAATTATTACAATTAATTAATTTGGTTTTGTTAATTAGTTAAGTGCTTGGAAAAATAGGGAGTAATCCCATAATTTGACTAGAGAAACAAAGAATAAGGATTCTTATATTTTAAGGCAAATTTTGTATATTCGGATGGTGAACTTTTATATATATATATATATAACAAGTAGATACGAATCCAAGTCTAAAAAGAAATACGAACTACTGAAGATTTTTTTGGCTTTCAATAGTGGTGACAGTAGTGAAAGAAATGGGACCACAATGCCATGATTGAATAAGAAGGAACACATTCTGGAATTCACTCGGCATATGCTAGCTAGTTCTTCGCTACAACCTAATTAAACAAAATAAATTTGAAATAATGTATAAAAAAAATAAATCAGTAAACAAACTTGCCGCTCATAAAAAAAAATTACCACAGGTTATTTAGGAATGTTGTTACCCATTCTGGACCTCACATAAATATAAAAAAAACTTGAAAAACGACCTGTCAAATTGCTAAGGGCTGAATCCCACCAAAGTAATATATATATTACTTTGGTGGGATTCAGCCCTTAGCAATTTGACAGGTCCGGGTCCAATATCAAATCAATGGATAAATGTTTGTGCAATGCCTACAAACCCCATCAGAAAACAACCTGTGGATACCATAGTTGGCAGAAATAGCATATTCTTTCTTCAATCCGCTATCCGTACTTGTGAATGGTCAAAACAAAGATCGTAGATCGATGCTGCTTCGATTTTCTGCGTACAAGAATTCGAGATTTTCCTTCGTTCGGCGGCTCTTGGAAACGTGAAGAGCGACTTTCATGTAAAAGATAAGGTATTGAGAACATGCTGCAGCATCTTCCTTTTAAAGCATCTCTTACAGCGTCTTCCTGCTTTTACCTCAATCATCTCACTTTTCTTAGTTACAGGCAGCTAATTCTATATATACCGTATCTTACTTTTACAGATTCTTTATGTGAAATTATGTATACTGCGTTTATATGTTATTGTTGGAAAATAATATGATAAAATAGCCAAGTCAGTTTATGAAAATTTGAGCAGTAGTTCAGTTAGTAGTTTGGACATGAAGCAGGAAATAAATGGTGCAAAACCTCTTTTATGTGTGAGCCATGACAATTATCTTCAAATTAATAAACTAGTCAACTTTTAACAAGTCAAATCTTCATCAAGAATTTGATCTCTTAGGAAAAAGCTTCTTTTCGAGGATGTGGCTTCAATTTAAGGAATATATAAAGGGCGGTGGAGCCTGAAAAAAAAAGCCCTTAGCTAGACAAGAAAAGCATTGTTCCACCGTATATGCTTTCTCTAGGAGGGCATAAATAGTTGGACTTCTGGTGCCATCATTCATCGACTAGATTTGGGTGCAGTTGCATTACAGGGCAAGCTTCCATTGGCATGCAGCCACTAAGACACGCAATATCTAACACTTGATGCGTTCCTGTGTAGAGTGCGGCGCCATGCCAAAGGAGATTTGCCCGGCAATTCTTCTGCAGCTTGACTTTGTGGAGATGAAATGCTGGTACCAATTTGTCGCTAATATTCTTTGGCATTCCTCATAAATGTCTAGGTAAAAGAATATTTATATGGGCTAGCAAGTTATAACCATTATATAAGTGCGTCTGTTCTATAAATTTTGTTTACATAGAATTAAAATACTAATTACATTTCCTTTCTACAGTGTATGCGTGCAGGAAATTATAAGAAATCCATCTACCATCATTTACTATACAAAAACATTGAAATAATGAATACTGCAGTTTGAGTTGGTAGTTTGAATTGCTCCCGATACAAATGGAGGGTGCAAGACTCGGTCGAAGACTAGAAGCTTCATGCATTAGCCTACATAAGCAAGGGGGCAAATTAAACACAATTATGTAAAAATTCATGAATCCCAGAAACAAGTACATTCTCGACTTCCCTGAATGTTGTATTCTGCCTCAAATATAAACAGGTATTTCAGGTAACTTTTGGTTGTTGTCGTAGAACAAAAAAACATAGAGATAGAAGAGATAGAAGAGATAATATAAAAAAGCAAGCGAAGATGTAATTGTATTTAGTAGTAATGTATAAGATAAAGTAATTGTTTATGTATCATATTTGGTTATAGTGCAAAATAATATAAAATATGATATAGTTTATTTTATCTTTAATATGTATTATTGTCAAACTTATATATTTTAAAAAATAATTAGATAATATTTTCCACTATAGTTTATTTTCAGTGTTCAAATTAATAATATTATAGTAACTCTAGTTATAAAACTCGAACTGACTTGGCAGGTCAACTAGGTGCCTGATTAACCCAAGGTCTGGATCAAGTACCTGATCACCCAGAACCTGGATAGGTCTGGGTTTTAGAAAAATATTGAGGAACAATTGACCCGACATGACCCAATAAAAAACTCGACCTATGAGTTGGGTTTTAAAACTATGATAATAAATTATTTTATTCTTGCATTGACTTGAGTCAACGGTCAACCTAACCTATGACCTGATCCTTGTCTCAAGTTGACCCCTGAACTGGATTTTAAAACTATAATAATAATAACTTTTGTTTTTATATTGACCCATATCAACTCAGGTTGACCCCCTAACCCATGACTAGGACCTTGTCTTAGGTTGACTCCTTGGTTAGAATTTAAAATTATTATAATAACCACTTTTATCTATATATTGACCCGGGTTAACCTTCCCGACTTGTGATCCGAGCCTTCGATCCGACCTCCAAGTCAAAATTTCAATATATGATAATAACCACTTTTATCCTCATGTTGACTTAGAAAACTTGGGTTAACCCTCCTAGTCTATGACTTGGGTCTTGCCCTAGGTCGACCCCTTAGCCGGGTTTTAAAATATGATTATAATTGTCTTTATTCTTTTGTTGACTCGGGTCAACCCGGGTTTACCCTCCCAATCTGTGATCTAAGCCTTACCCCAAATTGACCTCCAAGTTAGGTTTTAAAACTATGATAAAAACTATTTTTATCTTTACATAACTAAATTTGATAATTTTAAAATTAAAAGTTTTTTATAATGATATTTTAAGAATGAAAAATAATATATTTTTTCTTTAGAGACTTTTTCCCTTTGTACCTACTTTTTGGAAATGCAAAGATTCACTCTAAAATTGTTCTAGAGACAGATTTATTTTTATATCTCTATCTTTATCTCTTCAATCAAACATATTTCTATCTTCATTATCTTCATCTCTTCTATACATGACAATCTATCTTGGATATCTTTATAACAGGACTATGCAATGTGATTAGAAACACAGGTTGAGATTATAGATGATCGGTCCATGCTTAAGTACCCCGACTAGATTATTGGCCACCTTTATATTGCGGGTCAGATTAATTTTTTTTAATGTAAAAATAATATATAGACATTTCTAATGTGTTTTTAGTAAAAAAATAAAATAAAATTAAATATGTAAGGATTGACTAAATATGACCTGGTTAACTTAGCGAATTCAAAGACAACCCAGACGATCGGTATAAACATGGTTTAACTTTAAAAAATTCAAAACAACATCATTTTTAAAAAAATAACAACATGTTAGATCGAACTGAATTTACCTGTTAAATTCGTGACTCGGATCATGAGATCATGATAACCCTATAAAACATTCCTCTATTTTTCATAACTGAAATCTGGTTTTCTTTCAACTAGATTTGAAACAAGAATCAGAGAAATTGATGAGTGCAAGAAGAACGACAAGAGACTGCAGAATTGAAATGCAGAAGCATGAGCAGAAACCCACTAGGTTCGAAGTTTAAATCGACTAACGCCCTTAAGATACCAACACAGGATCAAGTATCAACCGCTCAATGAAATTGGAGGAAACCGGCATGGCAGCAATTCTCTGAAACAGCAGAATTGTATATTCTTTGAAGTTTTATATGTTTTTGCACTTGAGAATCATCCAAGTTATTTCAATACAAGAGAAATAATTAATCCACGTTTTTGAACAGCAACTTTTCGGATCTTTTCTAACATCATTTTTAGATCAAACAATCAGCAAGTGGAAATGATTTTTCGCTGAGAAGATGTGAACTTTATTAAGATTGGAAAACATTCTTAGAACAAGGTCTTGTGAGGCAACTAAGGGAGTCACAAATATACGGCACTAATTAGCCAAATTAGTAGCATCCTAGAAACATAAGAAAATAACAGACCAACACATTTCATAGGGATAAGCCCATCAAGTACCAGCATCCTGAATGAACCATAAAAATGTTGGTCGGGCACTAGCCTAGCTAGATACCAGCTCGAGAAGCATGAATGATCTATTGTAGTCAGAAAACATGGACCACACCAGGAACAGGAAGAAAACACAATTCAAAAATTATTGAAGTCAGTCCGAATAATTAGAGCATTCAAAGGAAACAAGGATTCATTTGGTCAGATTACAGACAAAACCAGGGAAAAAAAACAACCACCATAACTCAACGGCCTGTAATTGATTCTATTAATTTCTCAACAACAAGGCAAGCTAGAAGATGATCGCGCAGAACTTGTGAAAGAGATAATGCCACCTTAGTGACAAAGATAATGCATTCGGTTTTGTTCAGCATTATAAAAACATTATTTTTCAACTTATTTTCCTTTCAAAATCTAAGCTAACAAATCTATGCCCATAAAAACAGTGCTTGGATTAACACCAGTTCACAAGTCCCTTAGGCTACAGCAATTGTCACACTAAAAACAGTACATCTATATATAGGTTTATATTTCTTTCTTCATAACGACCAGCAGATGTACTAAAAAAAAACCCGTTTAATTAGAGTGATAATGGCGAACGTGCTGAAACATATACGTCTTGATTATTAACAAGTAATGACCTTACACAGACGCCATACATGATAAGAAACAGATTAGAATAATATATTTCACGTTAGCTCCATTGAATAATATTCTTTGGACCAAATTGTGCAAAAAAGAAAGTAACAATTCAGATGCAATTATCCATTTAGAGCACATGCACCGGATAGCTGAGTGGGAGAAGCAGCTCAATCGAGCTGAGTATCTCTAACATAAGTTGATAGCTTCCTTTTTTGCTGAAAGATGATCAAACTCTACATTCTTATGAAACTTCCATGACGGGTTGGCCTAAAAATCCTTACGTAGATCTGAAGCTATGGTTGATAACTCATGCATAACTATGAATGGAAATGCATGCGTTGTATTCATCTTGCCAGTCTCATCACTTAGTTTCTGTTGTCTCGATAGGGAACTGTGTGCTTCTAAACTTCTTTCACCTTCCAACTAGAAATGTGTGCATTTTCTTCATCTGTTCTGCCTCATCATTGCCTCTGAACTTCTTTCACCTACCAATTGGCGTTAAGAACAATAATATAAACATGTTGATTTCCCCAAATATATATAAATGCTGATAAGAAATATATATAAAACTTTGAATTTTTAACACTGCACAAAGAAAAGTTGGTGGAGGCATTGTGGGACAGCAATGGTAGTGTAGTTGAATGGCAGGGCAATTCTCCTTTGGCAGTCCAAAGTTGGTGTCCAAACGCCATAGACGTCTGCCAAAGGAGAATTGCACTGTTATTCATCACTACCCTCAGGAAATTGTTGTTGCTCTAACACATTGTCGCCAAATTCCAGAGCTTCAATAGCCAATTATATTTCAAACATTATTCGCACATTAAATGGATATTCGATACATGGATTGGCATGTACCAAGGATCATTCCTCCAGAGCTTGTTCTTTACTTGTACTGTAGCCATCATGCATGGTCCCCCTTTTCTAGATAGAGCTAGCATTCCTTTTTAACCTCCCATCGTGCTTCTTTTTCTATCATACAGTAGGACGTGTGTATGTTACAGGGAATGTATAAGTGATTTATCAGGGCACATTTTATTTTTCATGAATTAAGTGTAAATGTAACAATATTCTTAATCGCTTAGAGATGATTCGACATTCATGGTAGTCACTTCGCCTACTTTTGCGTTATTACAAGAAGAAGCAAGCTAAGTGTCACAAATTCAGAATCGTTGACAGTACACAAGAGAACATGCTTATGGATCTTCCTTGTTGCGTGACTCCAGCTTTCCATCTTACACTATTAATTAGTGTCTTTCATTATCTTCAGGGTGAGTACGAAGGTAGTATATGGAGAGTGATAATCACTGACTAATGGAAACCATCTGTGTTTTGATTCTCGTTGTAAAAGGAAGATCTGCTAAATATGTTGTTGGCTTTAGAAAGCGATTGATCAGGACCACAAATCTAGAACCATATCTGAAGATTTTTTCAATGTAATCTTTCTGTTTCTTTTCTCTCGCGCTCTTATCACCTGTTAATGTGCCTAAACCATCCGGAAAGGAGATATTAAAATTCCCTTCGCAGATGTGCTGCCAGATAAAATTTATTAATTTTTCCGCTGTTCGATTAAAAGATTAGAAATTTAATTGTCTAATTATAAATGGTATGTAAAGATTTTGCACGAAAATATAAATTACGTTTAAGAATTAAAATTACATGAAACTGACTTTCTATATCATGATGGATGAAAACGAAAGATGCTAAGTGTTTGGGAACAAAGTACTGAGAAGCGAGGAAGATATTGTCATACAGAAGGGTAAATTTCATAGATTGGATTAAATTAGAGAAATAATTTTAATTGTCATTGTTTGCTATATAAACTCTATATCACTGAGCTTGAGGATTCCATTTTTGGAGATGAAGCTTTCATTGGATTATACTGGGTTTTCCCTGATCATGCAACATTGATGTGGCCATTGTGGTTCTGTCATTGGGTGAGAAATTAATGCCTATTTATGCTGAGCTTCGAGTAGTTTTCTGTTCTCTGAGAAATTAATGCCTATGTATGCTGAGCTTTGAGGATTTTCTGTTCTCTGATCTTGTTTTGACACCGAATTCTGTTCTTTGCATGTAGCTATATACCTTTGGGATCTAGTGATTTGATTAGTACAAGGAGAGCTTCTTTGCATGACATAGTTTTTTTAAATTCATTATATTTCTCCCTATCATTATTGAATGGTTGATTTATTAATAAATTCGTTGATTATTATTAAAAAAATAACAAATATTTCAGGGAAAGAAATTAACCTAATGAGCCCATTTAAGTATGAGAAGTAGTGCATCAAGGACAGAAAAATGAAGAGGGAATTCCCCGTCCTTGTTGTTACTTCACCCCAGATAGAGCATAAACAAATTATTTGGTATTTGGTAAGGCTTATATAGTTGTGTTTTTGATCCACTACATATGCTTCTTTTTTTCTCTCTTAAATAAGAATCCTCCAAAGTACTCCACTATTTTTTTTATGAAGCTTGCCTTATTTTTTTTTATTTTTTTATTTTAATTAGAAGCCTAAAAGGTTTTAAGTCACATAATGAGGAGTAATTAAACCGAAACTAGAGCCATTATTACAACAATTTAATTCATTGAAACAGGTTACCAGAAACACAAGTATTGGATCCAGAATTGTTACATAGTTTGATCTCTCATATCATCATTGGGTCGAAGGGCCAGATTGCAACATGATTATTGGCACATTTTGTTTCTGTACTCTATTTTTATGTTTTAATGTTGAAACTGTTTCCCCATTGTAGCACTCTAAGATTCAACCTCATGAATATAAAAAACAAAAATAAAAATAAAGGAAATAAAAAATACTCAATCATGTATTTTTTTTTTTTGAAGTGTTTTTTACTTGAAAATATATTAAAATAATTTTTTATCATATTTTTTTAAAATTTTTACAACACCAAATTAAAATCATCATAAAATAATAAAAAACATCCATCTAATTATTTGTTAATAACTTTTTGAAATCAAATATATTTTTAAAAAAAATTCGAATCATCAGTGGAGACACATGAGCTTCCCATGAAATAATCTCCAACGTCAATATCGTACGAGGATGCCATGAAGATAAGAGAATAAAGTTAGTGAAACAATTCGCATGCCAGGCCATCAAGCATAGATCAAGGAAATTAAAGTCTGCTCCTTAATTCGAACCTATAAATACCCATCATCTTTAATCGATCGTTGTTCATTCAGATCGGCACAATGCAGGAGCATTGCTGAGCAAATTTCCTTTGGCAGATATATACCGCAGGTAACAAGAGCTGAAGTTGTTCATTTGCCAAAGGAGATTTGCTCACCAATTCCACTGCAACACCTTTCATCATATGATTATATCTATGGACTCATCATCCTTTTTGTTGTTTTAAATTGTGAGTGTCAATGGGATGGATCAAAACAGATGAGCCAAAGGCCATTACAAAGGGGCTATCAGATCAGTTTCACGGTTCCAATGGAGCTGAGGGAATCGAAAATGAATCTGTGAAAAGCTGTGGACGTGCGGAGGACCTATGCTACCTCTTGGGTCAAGCAGTCTTAACTCTCTTTTATCCCCCTGTTGCAGAAAACGACGGTAAATATACAATCGATATTTTAAATATAATAATATATATTGATACAATTATGTAACTGATCAGGTGAGTTCATCAATATTTTAGAAGTCACGGCAATCGGTAAGTGAAATTGCATTCCATCGGGATTGATGATTACTAAATTAATGTTACATATACTAAATGATTACAAGAGTTGCTTTCATTAGTTGAGAGTGTTTGTTTTTCATAAGAGAGTGTTTATTGACCTTTTTATGTTTGTTTTACATAAAATATTTTATTAAAAATTGATAAACTTAAAATATTTTTATTAAAATATATTTTTTATTAATTAAATTTCATGAAATATTTTAAAAACACTAATTTGCTTCCAAAATCATCTAATAATTTTAATATTATCATTACCTGCTCCACCATTATATATTTCTATTATTATCATCATCACTTAACATATATCATCATCATCATTATTATTAATATAATTATTTTATTACTATTTTTATTATTACCAATTCGTTATTATCATCTTTATCACTTTACCTTTACAATAATTTCCACCATCATCATCCTTAAATTCAATCAGCGAGGGACATACAAATGATGAATATGTAAGACCAAAATTACCGAGACATATAAGTCCACTCTTAGCGGCAGGCTTGTATACAAGTTTTAAATGCAAACATATATCTTTCTTAAAACTGTAAAAAAAAAAATCATCCTAACTTGAAAAAGACTCTAAACAGTTTTAATTTGAAGAATTATTAATTAAATTTGAAGAACAAAAATGATGAAATTCAAAATCATGATTATTTAATTATTAATTAGTAAAATGTTTTCTTCTTTTTACAACTTTTATGCATAGTTAAATTACTACAATATTCTTAAAAGCAAAACAACACTCAGGTTAGGTCTAGAATTTTTAAAATTTCACTTTTCAAGGCATGGTATAATTATTTTGTTGCTTTTAAAATCAAAATTCTTAAAATTTGACCTTAAAGGCTTATTCTTAATCTTATATTGGTTTTTTTGTTATTATTATATGGACTTATAAGCAAGTTGGTCTTCTAATTAATATCAATGATAATTAAAAAAAGTTGTTGGTGATTGTGTTTTGGTCTTTTTTTGAAATTTAGATTTCTTTTTGCTTTTGGTCTTTAATATTTGATTCATTATCGTTAAGCTCCCTAATTTGTTTCAATATAGGTTCTATGTTTTTTTTTCATGATCTCATACCCCTTATCGTGGGTTTTGTAGGTTAACCATGGTTTACCCAAGTCGATCCAATGTATCGTTATCTCAATTTAAAAAAAAATAACATGTTGTCCAATGTCACCATATAAGTATTTTATAAGTGTTCGGTTGATATGCATCAAATGTTTTTATAAAACTATTGGAATGAAACTTTCACCCAATTATAAAGAACCATGAACAAGAAATATAAAAAAGAATGTCACAAAAATGTGTGATCTTTGATAACTCCAAGAAAAGTTCTCGAATAACCAAAAAGTATGAGTTTTCCTCACACAAACAAATATTATTTTGAAGTCAGAGTCAGTAAAAATAAATAAATACAAGTTAAATCACTTTATTTATAATGGATAAAAACATCCTAAGTAAGGCTAGAAAAATAATAAAATATAAAAAGTAATCATAAATCAACTAGAAAATTAATATAATTTTTGCACAATAGCTTCTGAACCTTATCTTGAGGCCTTGTTGATGTTTAATCGCTATGAAATTGTAACCGTATACAAAACAAGGCCTTTGAAATTTTCTGGAAAATTTTAACCCAATACAACAGTTAGATTGAAAGCTATGCTTGTTAGCACGAAATTATACATTAGAAAAAATAAACTTAAAACCGCTTCTAATATCCTTAAATGATAAGGAAACCTTTCCAAAAAAACTTGCTACTGCCCCTTAGTTTTCTGGTAGGATATGAACTTCTTGTAAACTTTATTTCCACATTAGATAAGAATTGTTGAGTTATCAAACTTATCTAATATAAATTCTTTTACTGCCATAAATGTTTCCATACACAATAAGGATTCATAAACTGATATGGAATCAATAAAATACATGAAAACACTTAATTAATCAAGGCTTCTGCCATGTTTTATTTGGACAGCCCACCTTTACAAAATAATTAGGTCCATGTTGTCGATGGATCAGGTTTCTCTTGCAAATATATTAAAATGGTTAAGGTCTTATCACCACTTGTTATAGCCTCCTATAAATTCAACTTGGCCCATATGCTCTAAATATGCTTATTAAATGTATCATTGAGCCTTTTTTTTCTTGATCGCATAAATGGTCCAATTGACATTTTTAATGGATCATTTATGTTGTAGGTTACATTATGGACTGATCCACATCATTTTAAATTTGATTTTTTTTAATTTCACCCTTTTTTTCTTTCAGATTTGATATTTTTTTTTTGTATTATTTTATTTTGCTTTGGTAGATTTTTTAAATTAAGAAATTTTTTTTGGTTTCATCCTTCAACATTAAAATAATAGGGAATATAACTTCTTAATTAAACCCAAGTCTATTATTTTACAGGTTGTGAGTTTAGAAAATTAATTCATGTTTAGAAGATTCGCCCAATCAATTATTGTGGGTTAAAATAGTAAATTTACCATTTTGTTCTTCAAAAGATTTCACACTCACCCTCCTTCAATTACCGTGGATTAGTCTTTTTGAATTAATCGAGGCTACTACTATCTTCTTACAACTTTTTTGCATAGTTAAATTACAAAATACTCTTAAAAACAAAACAATACTTAACTTGGGTCTTGGGTTTTTTTAAATTTTACTTTTCAAGGCAAGGTGTAATTACTATATTCCTCTTTAAATCAATTTTTTTAAAAAAAAAAACTTAACTTTAGGGCTTATCCTTAATCTTATATTGGTGTTTTTTTATTATTATTATTATCGTATGGACTTATGGGCAAGCTGGTCTTTTAATTAATATCAATAATAATTAACAAAAAAAATTGTTGATGATTGTTTTTTAGTTTTTTTTTTTAATTTAGAAGTTTTTCTACTTTCAGCCTTCAATATTTGGTTCATTATAATTTAGCTTTTTAAGTTGTTTCAATATATATTTCATATTTTTATTATCATCTCATACCTCATATCGCGGGTTTTGTACGTTAACCATAGTTGGTCCAAATCGATCCAATATATATATTGTCATTTTAATTTTTTTAAAAAAATATATGTTATCTAATACATCACCATTTAAGTATTTTATAAGTATTCAACTGGTATGCATCGAATTTTTAATTTTCTAATGTCTTTATATTATTTTAAGGTTGAAAAATAAATCCAGCCATGGTTCCAAAAAAAAATGTAATCTAATATTTGACACTGAAATCCAATGGAAAACGTAATTACTACATTGAACCTAAACACAAAACTAATAGTATTTAAGACACGGGGTTCTAAATTGGAATTAATTAATTAATAAAGTTAATTAGTTGGTTGTCGCATGCAATCCTTTTCATGGTTCATGTGCTCATGTGAATCCGGATTCCACAAACGAGAAGATAAAAAGGAAAGCTCTTGAGCAAGTAGCAGACAAGAATTTGACACTATATATTTGCCTCAATAATCCTCAAATGGACAGGGAGATGTCAAACAGAAATGGACAAGATAGCTTTGAAATATCAGAAAATAAAGGTAGCTCTGGCTTACATATCAGACAAAACTAGTAAAAGTGGCTTGAGGAAAGGTAGAACTGCTAGAATCCAATATTCATGCCTCCGCTTCTTGCCTTTTTATGTTTATGCATGAGAATTTGTGAAGTGGGCAGGGCTTGTCATGATTCACCATAGAGGCACCGGGCAGTAGCCAGTAGGCACCTTGTGCTTGGCTTATTTAGCCAAAGAGAATAAACCATAGCGTTATATAATCATTCTCCAGTACTTTTATTGTCCATCTGTTTTGCTATTGGCTTTACTGGTCACGAAAAGATATTAGGGATTATAAGTGGGAATCACGGGGTTGAATTCCTTCACATTTATTCTTTGTTTATTATTTATTGTTTAGAAAATTTAGATATTTTTAAATTATTTATTGGGTATACGTATACATGTTTTTATGTCAATATTGAAATATATTTTATATTTTATTAAAAAATCTACATTTTTACAAATATATCCATATAATATAAAAATATGTTTTGGGTTAGGGTTAGACAAGTTTTGGATCGGATTTAACAATATCAATAACTTATTTATTATTAATTGAATAAAATAATTATTCAAAAAATACTCACTCATGAGGGTTTTATCAGGTCAATAATTTGATACTAGTTGAGCTATCATGAGAACCTAGTCTTGCAACACCCTAATTCGGCAACTATGGCTCATATGAATACTCGATAAAGAAAATAAAAATCTTAGGAAAACCATTTCACCTTGAAATTAATATATTTATATAAATCAGAGTAGGAATTGTGGAGGGCAGTGGATTTGTTTTAAGTGGAAAGGCTGTTTTGAAGGGATGGCATGATAATGAAGTAGATAAGAAGGATATGAAGAATAAAACACCAATTGCTTTACAGTGTCAGAACATGTGACCTACGGCAACTAGCAAGATGGGAGACAGTGAAATCAAACGAGAGGCCCGTGAACTCTGCGTATATGCATGCTGATTCTATATGCATTGACTGACTCAACCACTGAATCTGACTAGCTAGAAACCAATTCCCACGCCCATTTCCAAGCAAGAATCCGAATTCAACAATGGAGTTTTTCTTTTTTTCTTTTTTTAAAGAGTAGCATGCACGGGAGGAATTTTTTTTAGTTTTTTTTTTAAGAGAATAGAACAACTTAATTATGGAGGAAAGAAGTCGAAGCTGACACCCGCGACTCACTTATGATTTCATTAAAAAATATATGGATGAGGCAATTTCTTCATCATCTTAACTCTCTTCCCAGAAAAAATCAACTCAACAAATTATATTCAATAAACTTAGTTAATAAGATAAGGTGAATTCAACTATATATATATATATATATATATATATAAACTCATTCTAATAATTCACAAGATAGGAATTTAACAACACATGGATAACTAAGTTTAATATCTAATTAATTAATTAAATCAAATTCTCAACTTATCTAATATAAATGTTCCACGTACAAAAGTTCAAAATTTAATTATAAATCAAGTGTTGTGGGACAAGGTAATGAACATGTTACTCTTTTTTTAAAAAAAATTGACGTCATTGATGGATCATTTTTGCATAACACTTGATTTCAAATTAAATTTTTAAATTTCAAATTATTGTTGTAGCGCATATTTATATTAGAATGGTTGATAATTTGATTTAATCTACAAGATACTAAACTTACATATCCATATATTTTCTAATTATTATATCTTATAAATTAGAATGAATTTTTATCTGTATATAATTAATTTTATCTTTAACTTATTATATAGAATGTTGACTTAGTTGTCTTTAAAAAAAAAACAATTACCTCAACCATATTTTTTTAAAGAGGTGACACCTACAATTTTAAAGTCTAGAATCTTATGTGTCAGCTATGACTATTTAAATTGTGTTAATTTTTTAAATAAGTTTTTAATGTGCTATTTTTTATATAAAAAAAAACTCTTTAACAATGAATATTACAATCATACCATCAACTTTTAATATATCTTGATAATTTTGTTTATTTAATAGTTTTTATTTATTTATTTGATAGTGTTTTTTGTTTAAGTCCTGGTTGGAGCCCACACCTTTCCACGAATATATTCCCAAAACAGATTTTTTTGTCCCGAAATCGATGTCTTCAGGTATTCGCTAATCCCGATCTTATTGTCTTCAGGAATTCGCTAATCCCGATCTTATTCTCACTTTTATTGTAGTAAATATTGTATGTGCTCAAAAATAATGAGAATTAGTGGGAAAAAATAAATTCGAGGATCAAGTTTTAGGTCACTTTCAAAACTACAATAATTTTTAAGCCTTAAGACGAAGTACTTTGAGCATTTTAATTTGTCTGAACCTAATCCTTTACATCCAAATATTTTTATAAATTTATTTTATTAAAAAAGCTTTTTTCTTACTAACACATA
>Ga0325404_1004385_pt1 | contig 15013 bp, 15 predicted proteins | sample PopdelMetagenome_18_FD_205664 | JGI IMG/M metagenome (GOLD analysis project Ga0325404, IMG submission 205664) | Populus deltoides microbial communities from Bellville, Georgia, United States - Xylem-Control-R1 | ecosystem: Host-associated > Plants > Phyllosphere > Stem > Wood/Secondary xylem... | reverse complement strand
CAATTGATTCTAAAAATCTGTCATAATAGAATAAATTCTTGAATACTCATATTCTTCTGGTGAAGAGCTCATATATCATTCTCCAATTGATACCACTTTGCAAAATTTGATTGAATGAATAACTTTTGCGTACCTATGGAATGGTTAGTAGAATTGTTAATCCAAGTAATAATCTTTGTATCGTTTGCTTTCAAAGAACCATCATCAATATTCTTAGATTTCATAGGTGTTCCACTAACATTTCTCCATATCTTTTTACCCTTAAAATTTTTTTTCATCATATAACTCCAATACAAATAATTCTTTTCATCCAACCTCACACTCACAGATTGAAGTGAATCGTTTCTTTTTGTAGCTATAATCAACAAACAAAGAAAAAATAGAACACAAAAAAAAAAAATATTAAATTGCAGAAACCAAAGGAACTATACGATTATTCCAAAAAAAATGATTAAGTCTCGTTCTATGTAACCATGCTCTAATATCATGTTAAATAATCCAAAGAAAATAAAGAGAGGAGGTTAGGATTTCATTGATACTATATAACATAATAAATTACTCAAAAAATATTTACTTAATCTAAATAGAAAGAAACTATAAATAAGCTAAAGCAAAAAAGAATAAAAAAAATCAATTTACTATTAATAAATAATAAAATAAAATAACTTCGTATTTCTCAAAACCACGCTCTTCTACACTTGGCCTGGTCAATCTTGTCGAGTCCAACACCGAAACTGGACATGATTTCGAGGTTGGGCAACTGGTAGATGAGCTGCTGCTGCAATGAGGTGGACGAACACGACAGTGGGCGTTGAAATAGAGATTCAAAGCCAGTATAGAAAAGTTTTTAGGCGCCGAAATCTCTATCAAGTAAATTCATTCCCATGACCTAGATAACCTAGGCCTAGTATCTCTATCAATTACAGATTCACTCATTCAATTTGGAGCAAACGAAGTTAAAACTCGATCAAAAGTCCGTTGATCATGTTTTTTTTTTAAAAAAAATGAATCGGGAGAATGAAGAGAGAATGTTGACAGACAATATATGAATGCCTGTCTTTCCGGAATCTTTGCAAGATTTGACGTTACACAATCAAAATGAAAAAACAACCATCCAATTCTTGAATTCTTAAGCAAACAAACAGACATAATCAACTAATTTTTGCCTTCTTTTTTAGCTCATTGCTCTCACGACAGACACCTCATTCATCCATCCAAACATGCACCCCACGTTCCACCAACACATACTACATGGCACAGAACAGAAACTAACGCCAATCAAAACATAGTAAATTCTTCGAAGAACACCAATCTGTTGAGTCATTTGGTGGCTGGTCTTATCTCCACCCTTGTCTCCGACCAAGGACAAGGTGTGAAACATCTCTTATGTTTGTTCATTGCATAGAACCTTCTCTTTTCTTTTCGTAATTTTATTTCCTACGAACATTAAAGATGGTTCGTGCTCTTGAACAAGAACAAGAAAATTATAGGTCTAGATTGTATCATTTCAAAGGGATGAATGAGAATGCAGGCGGTCGGCATGTTAAGAGCTTGAGCGCGGATGATAGTTCTAGTTTGGCAGAATACTCTTCAATGGATGATAGAATAACATCTAGAGGCCATCAGCCTCCAAGACCTGTTAATGAAAAGGGTCCTAGATCAAGGTCAGGCAAGGATGAAGCCTGCGCTGCAGGAAAAGATAATAAAAATCCAGGCAAGTCAGATTTTTTTTAAAAAAAAAAAGTTCATGTCCAAATATCTCATTTCATTGATTAATAATGTATGTCATCCAATATCTCATCTTTTCTTTTTTGGTGAAAGGAAAATCATGAAAAGATAGTGCTTGTTTGCATTTATTCGATTTTGGCAATTAATATGATTTTTGCTATGATCTCCTGAGTTTTGATTCAGAAATGGAACAGATGAAGGAAAGGTTCGCTAAATTGCTCCTTGGGGAGGATATGTCTGGTGGAGGAAAGGGTGTCTCTTCAGCTCTGGCATTGTCAAATGCAATTACAAACCTTGCTGGTAGGTTGACCTTTTAAATTTTTCCTCTGCAATTTTCTAATTTTCATGGTCTCCAACCCCAGCAGGAAAACAACTCCATTGAATTCCTGCCGATTCCCCAACAAACATGGTGGTACTTATATGTCTATTGGATTCAGATGGTTAATATTCCAGATTTTTCTTGTATAAAAACTGGCCATCCATGATTTTGTCTTTCTTAATTCGTTAGTAGGTTTCTCTCATTTTATTCCATCCTATATGCAGCTTCTGTGTTTGGCGAACAACGACGTCTAGAGCCCATGTCACCAGAAAGAAAAGCAAGGTGGATAAGAGAAATTGATTGGCTCTTATCTGTAACCGATCACGTTGTCGAACTTGTTCCTTCCCAGCAAAAATCCAAGGATGGATCAAATATGGAGGTAACGGTCTCTCTCTAATGCATTTCTTCAAATACAAGCTAAGAATTTTGCATTTATTGATTGAATAGATAATGGTGACACGACAACGAAATGATCTTCATATGAACATCCCAGCTTTGCGCAAGCTTGACGCAATGCTTCTTGTAAGAAAATAAGACTTTTGTTTCTCTTAATTTATTTGAGCTTTAGATATGAACATTGTTAAATGTGGATTGCAACAAATTTAATGCATCCCTGGAAAATGGTTTTGCAATATTCAGGACTCCCTAGATAACTTCAAAGACCAAAATGAGTTTTATTATGTTTCAAGAGATTCCCCTGAGTCAGAAAAAGGAGGTACCAAGAGAAAAGATGATAAATGGTGGCTACCTACTGTCAAAGTCCCTCCAGATGGTTTATCAGAAAGGGCTAAAAAATTTCTTCATTACCAAAAGGACTCTGTGAACCAAGTTCTCAAAGCAGCCATGGCTATAAATGCTCAAATTCTTTCAGAAATGGAGATTCCTGAAAACTACATTGAATCCCTTCCCAAGGTAAGAAGAAAATGCAACAGTTCCTATTAGAATACTGCATCCGAGTTTTAAATGCCTTGCTAACTCCCTTATCGCATTTCTTTCTGGTGCTTTGGCAGAATGGGAGGGCTAGCCTCGGAGACTCGGCGTACAGGAGTATTACACTTGAGTACTTCGATCCTGATCAATTTCTGTCCACTATGGACTTGTCATCAGATCATAAAATCCTAGACCTCAAGAACAGAATAGAGGCCTCCATAGTAATTTGGAGAAGGAAAATGAATCAGAAAGATGGTAAATCTGCTTGGGGATCTGCTGTCAGTTTGGAGAAGAGAGAACTCTTTGAAGAGAGAGCAGAAACTATCTTACTCCTTCTAAAACAACGCTTCCCTGGACTTCCTCAATCTTCACTAGATGTTAGCAAAATTCAATATAATGAGGTAAACATAGGTTCCCTTTCATCTGGGTTTTATTTCATATTACACTTGGAGCTGAATGATCGCCTTAATCAACAAGCGTCGTAAAGAAAAACCACCAGCCTTATGCGTACCTTCATACTGCTTATTTTGCCATTCTAGTCATGTTTATAAAACCAAAAGGCTAACAATATATTCTTGTCCTGAAAGGATGTAGGGCACGCTATCTTGGAAAGCTATTCAAGAATTCTAGAAACCTTGGCCTCGACAGTCATGTCTCGAATTGAAGATGTGCTCTATGCTGATCATGTTGCTCGAAATCCATCTCACGCAGGACACACGAGTAACACGTTAAAAGAGGCACCACAAGTACTGGTTTCTCCCAAAGAAGGGATGGAGAAGAACTCAGAAGATACAAACGCTTCAATGACACTGTCTGATTTTATGGGTTGGAGTCAGGAACAAAATGACACTACAGCAAAGAAGGATCCATTTGGATCAGATGAACTACTCAAAGATGACGATAAGTGTACACAGAAACTTGCTAACATATCGACCAACCGGAAACCTTCCTATCTTGATAATCTAGGAGCTTCACGAAGCCCAACAGCACGCCATTGATAGCATTATAGAGGGAGAAAAATGAACACGTACAGAAAAAAGAAACAGAGAAGAGAAAGAAAGAGTGAGTGAGAAAGCCCAACACTAAAATGTGTATTTTCAGACCCTTTATTAAAGGGGTCCTTTTGGTTTGTGAATTTCTGACATATTTCCATTCCATTCGTTCCTTTGGTAAATAGGAAGAATGAACATGAGTGAAAAACCAAGAGATTTCAAACATTTTGTTCTGTCATTCTGTACAAGAAATGGATTTGTAGTTTCGTAGTCGCCCAAATGCGTTCTTGGTAATTGTCTTCAGAGTAGAGCAGACCCAATAATTATGTGTGTGACTATGATTTACTCTCATTCCGTTCCTTTCTAGACATTTTGCCCACATGCTCTAAACTGTTCTCTCCACTGATTATATTTGTGTTTGAGAGTCAATAAGCTTGAGTGAACCTCGATAATTACGCCTGGAAGCAAGCAATTTAACATGCTACATGTATAACGAGCATATATCATGGTATGCTAATAAAGGAAACAAAATTAAAATCTTATGGAATGCCCCGAAATGACAGAGGAATCAAATATGTATGCATTAATAACCCAGGATCTTAAGTAGGATTTAGACAAACTCGTCAACCTTTAAAGTCAAAAGAGAGCATTAAAACATACAGACAAAGGGATGACAGATCAGGATGCTAAACTAATTTAGAGTTTGCCACGAGGCCCAAGCTTCGGTGGAAGTTGTGGACCCTTCTTGATTGGTAGAATGTCACCAGAAGCTGTAGCACTAAAATAAGCGAGGGTGGAGCCGCCTCCCAATATCAAGAACTTGAGCAACAATCCTCTCTTGGTGAATGGAGCTGCAAATGTCTCAAAGAATTTGCTCTGCAGTTCCATAGAAAAGCACAACACATGGTCAATAAATAAGTACGGAAAACAATGCAAAATAGCCATCTAACATACCTATGAACCTTGGCTTAATTTGATAACATAAACTTCTAGCTGTCTTCTTCTGTAAGTAGTGAATGTGCTAGGTGCTTGCGTAGTGCAAGGTAAGCCACAAGCATGGAGGATCTAGTGAATGATAATGGATTATTTCTATCAAGTTGCCCGGATTCTACTGATTCTTTAAGGCTAATGATACATTAACACCACGGGTTCAGGGGAAAAAAATGTGGTAACTCGTTCAACACAAACAATTGCTGTAAAAATCTGGCACTGAGCAATAAGCCTTAATTATCTAAATAATCATGCCCTTACATGACAAACCACCAAAACATCTGTACCCTGCTGATTCTTCTTTTCACTTGGTATATCAAACTACTCTTTGACATGGATTGAGTGTGTTGCCTGACTATCTCATTTCGACAAAACTAATAGAATTTAATTGACCATTACAATACTCATAATTGTAAATGAGTAATCAATAACTATAATTTTGCACTAATGGCATAAGATCCGAACCATAAATCCGGATTCTACTGATTCTTTAAGGCTAATAATCCATTCTACGTATTTTGCACTAATCAATAACTATAATTTCCACATAAATTACGTTAAACACCTTATATATTTGAGCGTGAAAGTACTTACATTCCTTGCAAGATCTTTTGAGCGTGGTCAAAGAGCAAGTTTATGAAAAATCAGGGCGAAAAGTATCCTCACGCTCAAACAATAGGGTGTTTAAGCTAATTTCCCCTTAATTTCCTTGCTTTGACCATTTTGCATTCCCTAGTTTAATTAATTGGTGCAACAGAACGTAAAAAAGAACTGCTAATAGATTAAAAATTTGAGAGCTTGGGGCAAAATAAGCGAAGATATAATTTACTTATAAGGCCTTTTCACCATTGGAATTGACAGAAAATGGTGTCAAACCTGGAGAGGGTTGTAAGGTGAAGGTGCATCAGATCCATACAAGTCCCATTGCCCAGTAGTGTTGCCCAAATCCTCCAAATCAAAGTAGACACTCTTGTCACCATACTTTGCCACCACAGCACCACTCCTGTTTTTATTTATTTTTTAAGAAAACAGAGCGATGGTTCAGAAGCCTGCCGAAGTCTATGCCATAAAGCTGAAAAAAGAACAATAAAATGGAATATATAGGCTTTTCATAGTTAGTCCAGAAAGTTTTGGTACCTCAAGCTTTTGGGTCTTAAGCCCTGGCGAGATGGTTTAACATGGAGCTTGGTTCCACTGAGGGAGCTACCACCAAGGCCTTTGATGGTGGCTGGTTGCACTGCAGCAAAGGTTGCTAGTGATGCCATGGCCTTGATTTTGGTTCCCGACTAACTGGTTTCTGTTTCAGGTTGCAAGAGAGTTGGGTTTTTGATCTTTTGCATGAATCTTAACTAGGAAACGTGGCAGAATCGGTATTATCTTAAGAGATCTGGAGAGTCATTTGTGCATGCCAAGTGGATTGAAGCTGGATAGGCCTATCCATTTTACGATCACTGTACTCCACTTAAAATGGCAGGCACTGCAAGCTCTATTACTATTGGTCCTCCTACACTCATAGTCTGCCAAGCTGGATTCTTTTGTTTTTTATGGCACAAGTATTAGTAAGATAAATTCACTTGTTAATTAAACATGTTTTTCTATCGCTATAATTATCATTTTGCTATTTAAAATAAAATCAAACACTTTTGTATAGGAGGTATTGTGGTTTTTTTATATGGCTTATTAATTATTAAAAATTATTGGGGAGTATAGGGTTTTATTTTTTAATTTTTTAAGCATAATAAAATTACTTAATTACACTTCAAGTAAAGAAATTTTAAAGTTGAAACCTAGAGGTTTTACTTCTTTTTTTTTCTAAATACAATAAAATAACAAGTTTACCCTTTAAATAAAAAAAATTTAAACCATGCATGTCTGGGTCTTCTAATCTTTTCACTCCTTTTTTGTTATTACTAGATTCATCGAAGGTAATTTGATCTTTTAATAATGATTTATTATTATTTAAATGAAAAAGATGTTGGAGACTTGGAGCATGCGTCGCACGCGCACTTCGTGCAGCACCTCCTGGTAACCAAAAATATCCTTCAATAGTGTAGTTGGAAGCGCCATCGCGTGCTTTTCTAGTTGGTGTAGCTCGTGTCGGTAGTAGTGGAGCAGTTTATTACCGGTAGAGTTTTTTTTCTTTTTTTATCTTTCTCCTCCCCTGAAAATTCCAACTTGGTCCTTTTTGTTGCCTTATTCTTTTGATTTTTAATTTATATTATTGACTCTTTTGTAAAAGTTTTATTTGTTTTCAATTTTATCTTTCAATCACAAATTGTCATTATTATTTTTTCTCAATTTGATCATTATTTTTTTATTTCTATTTTTTTCTTAGCCATTTTGTAAAGTTTTTATTGGTTTTCAATTTCATCATTCAATCCAAATTTATGGTATGTCATGTTGTTCAATTTAGTCTTCATTCTTTTGATTATTTTTGTCATTCTGTTAAAGTTATTGTTCTTTTAATTTCACCCTCCAATCAGAAACTTATAGTTGTCATCTAATTTATTTTTTATTTTGATTTTTATCCTAATTTTTTTAATTCCAATTTTTTTGGATCCTTTTATGTGTTTACCTTTTGTTTTCTTTAATTTTATCCTTTAGCGTTTGATTTGTTGAGGACTAGGCTTCATGATTTTTCTATGTATGATGCATCTAGTCTAAAAACCTGGGTCACGAGTTTGAAAAGTTCATGGGGTTGACATAATTTTTTGGCTTATTTTCTTTTTCGATTTAATTGTTTAACATTATTTTTTTTAAAATCAGTTTTGTGGTTTTCTTATATTTCTTTTCTATCAAGTTATCTCTATCTCATGATCTGGGACCAGAAGAGAGAGAGACTAGAAGATAGAGGAGAAAATAGAGAGAGAGAGAGAGAGAAATAAAAATAAACCAGAAGAGAGAGAGAAATAAAAATAAACCAGAAGAGAGAGAGATAGAGATAGAGATAGAAAGAGAGAGAGGAAAGCAACCAACCCTCTTGCTCAACAACCCACACTAATTCTCCCAAAAGACAAAAATCATCATGAGCCACCCTTTTACAGTAAAAAATAACAACAAAAAAACCAACAACCAATTTCCACCATTGTTTTTCTTCCTTCTTAGCAGCTTCCACCGTGCGCCTCTATTACAACTTCTTTAACGTCACCAGTGCCACTATCAGCTCCATCGTGGACCATCAGTGACTCCAACAATAGCTACCACCTCTCGATTGAACTACCATCAACCAATACCTTCCTAGCACAAGCAAACCTTTTCTTTTCTTACCCTCTCACATAAACTTTGTATGATATAACAACTGTAATTTGCCTTCTTTTCTTTGTCTAAAAAGAAGTTTTGGGTTTGAGGCTCGGCCTCTTTCCCAACCCCACCCATTATGGCTAGGTGGGTTTATGTGTGTATATATATATAAAGCTTGTTAAGACGTCTCCCGACCTTAAGTTGGGCTAAGCCTGAGCTCAACCCACATGCGTGGGTTTGGGCCCAATAAGCTCAACCCAAACCTTAGAACATGTTTAACACGCCCTATTTTTTTAAGGAAAAATGTTAAACACTGACTTAAGGAATTTTCAATGCCTTTGATTTTAGGCAAATATGCTATATTGCTTTCCCCTTTAGCTTTATAATTTATTTTTATTTTAGTGATTAGTCAAATAGACTCTAAAATAGTTCAAAAAAAATCTAAAAAATTCCAAGACTATTTTTAAATTATTTTTGGGTCCGTTGCTTGTTTTTCCAATAATTTTTTCTAATATCAGGTTGTAGACATATATTGTAAGATATAGACCCAATGTTAAAAATAGATGACTTTTTCTGAAATTTCAAAAACTTTTAAAAATTCAAAAAAAAATTCTCATTTCAAAAATAGAAAAATATGTTTTGTTTTCATATATATGGTCAAATTCTAAAGGTTTTTCATGCATATTTTCTAACAAAAAAAATGCATTTTTATCATGTCTGAAAAATACAAAAATGAATATTGTAACCAGTTTGTGATTTTTCATTAGAATTTGGCCAAAATTTCCAAAATACTATAAAAATTAATTTGTTTAATTAATATTCGGGGTATGAATTTTACAACATAATGCATACTTCTGGTATTAAATTAAATAAATTAATAGCAATAAATATTAGAAATTAGTTGTAGACTTTATTATTTGAGGGTATAAAATTATAATGTAAAGTATATCCTCAGGTATTAAAGATACAAAACAAAAAATAAAGGTAATGCTAAGATTTAGACTCTATAACGGTTAGAATTTAACCCGTTAAAGTAGAGGATTCTTTACGAAGGGAGATCTGCCTTGAACCTTAGACGAGACCAACAAATAGAAACACGATTTAGAATAACAATCAATCAACGATGTAACTTACCATAAGTGAGGTGCACTAGGGGTGATGCTTCTTCTGCTTGCAACTACTTCCCTTACCCAGACTCTTGTATATCATAGGTTTTCTAATGACCATGATATTAGGTGGTGACTCCCTCAAATTATAATTTTACGATTAAACCTAAAAACCCCTTCAATCTAGGAGGCAGACTCGTTATTCGACGTCATGTATGTCACGACACCAAAAATAAACATTCATGTATCAATCATAGAAGAATAATGATTATTCACAATATTACAAGGAAAAAGAGTTAGAATCAATCAAGTACATTGGAATTTACCACGTTGGGATAATTCTTACCAAACTAGAGTATTAAAGACATAGTTGACCAGGCAACCAGGAGTTATGTTTGACTAAGAAAAAAAATCAATCACATGAGTTTGAATACGCATGAAGAACAAAAAATACAACTTTATTTTATTTAAAGCGCATATGTCTTCAATATAATAATTAATTAAAAATTACAAATTAGTTTAGGATTCACATAAGTATCAACATAGAAGTAGTTTGTATTTGAACTCAATAAAATCTCATGAACTTAGAGTTATATATTTAGATATGATTAAATTTTATAACAATATATCTAGGGCCATACATCTAAAAAGGTAAAGTGATTGATCCAGAAGCATCTGAATCAATGATCAACAAAATGTTTGAAATATAGGGCTTCATATGATTTCTCTTACGGACTTTTGTTGATTGGTCATTCCTTGTGTTAAAAATTTTGGATGTTGCCTTGGCTTTGGCAACGAATATGATTGCAAGTAAATGGGTTTAATATAAATGGAGGTTTGATGAGAGTGTTGACATTGAGAGTTGGACAACAACAACAACGACTCAACCCAAATTACTTGGAAGTTGGACGAAACAACACCAAAATTCTATATTTAAAGTACTGAATGGGAATGGCAAGAATGGTACACATGAGCAAGAGAATAATTTTGTGGCCATGGACTTGTTACGGGTTTCATTCTAAATCTCGTGAAATTTGATGTGTGATCTTGATGCGATAGGGAGATGAAGAAGGTGATTCATGACTATGCTCATAGTGATGTAAATTTGGGGTTTGATCCACGATGAAGAAGTTGAGATTTGTATAGAAATGGAAATGACCCAGGACTAATTTCATCTATAGAGGTAAGCTGCTGTGCAGGATGGGTTAATACCAGAGCATTAAGAAGCTGAAGTGATATCCATGTTTGCTATCCTATGTTTCCTAAAATAAGGAATCATACGTAAATGGTTCTTGTCTTTAAATACATTGGTATGCAAGAATGTCTTTAAATGATTGATCGAGTTTTTCACTAGAGCTACCTCTTACATACAAGCAGCTTGAGTTCTAACGTCGCCATTCTGAATTGAAGCTCTCTGATTGCTTGAATTACTCTCAAGATAGAATAATTTAATGAAATAGCGTTTGAAAGCAACTGCAAAATTCTTTAGCAAGTGTTAAATCTATACATGATATACTTTCACTCTTAAAATTTCATGTAGTTTATAAAAAAAAATATAAATCACATTCCTTCTCATTCTACAAAGTGCCATAAATGAGATTTACCCAAACTGCAAGCCCTTAACTTAAAAGTTCTAACCACAAACAAATAACATACAAACTGATGTAAGAATGTCCCTCTACTTAAGATATAAAATTTGGACAAGGGGGGAAAGCTGAAACCTGAGTCTTACAGTTAATTTGTGTCTATCTAACTTATAAGCTAATGTAATCAACTATCTTCACATTGCAAGCTTGTCTTGATGTTTTTCAATGTGCATGATATAAGTGCGTTAACAGATTCCACAGATTCCATGGTTAGTTTGGCTGTGGGAGATGTATTCGTTAGGATTTGGAATGCTATTGTTAGCAAAGATCCCCCTTCGGTGCTCTTCTCCTCTTGCTTAGAAGTGATCACTAATGGTCTTGATTCGTGTCCATCAGGAAGAATTGAGAATCCTGAAGGTAATATTGCTAGGTTGCTTGAATCACATCCATTAATCACAGATTGCATTCCATTAGTGTCCACTGGAGCATAAATTACCATGGATTCATAAGCATTCGTGCAGCTATCTTGGAGTACCCACATATTGTTTTCTTTAGATTTCATCTTCTGCAATTGAAAAGGGCTTGTTAGAACCATGAATAGAGAAATGCACATGAGATTAATGGTAAGGTCTTCTGTTATTTGAGATGGAGAACAACTTACTAGAATAGTTACTGCATTGCCTCTATCTTGTCCTTTGGCTAAGTTTGCAGTGGCTTGTACAGGTCCTCCATTTGACATGATATCCCACTACATTTTATGCAATAAAAAATAAAAATTGTCAGACAAGTTGCCTGATAAAACTTGTACTCGTTTGTTGTTAATTCGCAATTCAAAGCAGCAATATCCCATCTTAATAGGATCTTAACTGAGTAATGTCATTTTTGGCTGTACCTCATTTCTACGAGCTTCGTCTCGTAAGAAATCAAACAGAATATGCGGAGGGACAGGCAACCATACAGAAGAAACTGCACACAAGATCACTCCAACAGGTTCACCAGGTTCATTTAAGTTTTTCCTAGACGAAATCCTTATATCTTCTCCTGTTTTGCTTGATACCTTGCTCCATGTGTGATAGCTTGATGCTCCGATTGCTCGACAAAAGCTCCATGTCATTCTTTGTGCCAGTTTCAGAATGCTTTTCCTTCCAGCTAGTGTAGCAACACCTAGATTTTTGCGTTTGTTTTTTCATAAACATTGTTATTTATAAAGATAGCGAACAATTCCACTGGAAAATATCGAAACATAGTTTGGCTTACCAGTTGAATCCTTTGTGGGAACGTTGGTTGCCATGAAGAAAACAAGCCGTTCACATTGGAGTTGCAATGTTGCCATCCAATGCCTTGCTCCAAAGGCTAGGCCACTATGAACGACTGTCCGGAACATGGTATGAACTGCGCTTTTCTGGCATTCCAGGTGTTCTACCCAGATCACCTGACAAGATTGTTACAAACTTGTATGTTAAATTGTTAAAAAAGAAAAGAAGACGATACAGCATTGTTATGTATGCTTGTCTCTATTAAATTTTAACTCTTGGTCTATACAAGCATGTACCTTACAATGGCCATTTGATTTATCCTCAATGATGCAACCAGAGGGGCGTTTTCTGCATTTAACGAGTGAAGCATCAATATTGTCTTCAACTTTGTCAATAGAAACATCAACAATGGCCCATTGTTCTGCGTTAAGCTGCTTGCAATATCTGACAAAATAAACTTCTCTGGTGGGCACCATGGGTGTAAGCATCTGGACCTCAGCAAACATCTGCATGGCACAGTTTTATATCTGGTTAACGAAATCTAATTCTATAATTTCACAGAAGCTAACACAATAGAATTGAATATAACCAAAAAAATATTCCACGTAGCTTCCTCATAAGGTAATATCCTCAGTAATTAAATGTTACAACAGGCCTGAGCAACCTGCTTAATTAGTTGTTTTTTATTCTTGGATTTTTTTCATTCATCAAAATTAATAAATAAACAGGTGTCTTAGGCATTAATATTTTCTGGGTGTTCGAGTCTTGGTTTCACCTAGGAAAATTTCTCGATTATCAGGTCATCACCTCTAACTGTAAGTAAGAGTGAAGTCAAAGATTTTGACCTTCAGCTGAACCATACGGGAAGAGTAGATCTCCATTAAACACAAGGTCCCACGTAAAATAAGATGCCTCATTTTCTGACAGCTGGGCTAAATAAATACACAAGGAAAGTTCCTCCCCCGCTCCAAATTGAAGGGAAATGGCCACCTCCATCTTTCAACCTTGCTTTTCATTTTTTTTTAAATTACAACTTTTTCGTTCAATTACTATATATGGATTTTGTATTCACTGAAATTGATGCTGATTTCCCATGCAGAAAACTGTAGTTTTATTCAAGTATAAGTATTAGCTAGTTTAATATGAGATCTTGGTAATTGGAGCTGTCACTCACCAATTGCACTGCCCCATTTCTATTTGCACCTTCACCATTGCAGATAACATCAACAGTGGCCGCCTTTGAAATCAAGCATGGAAACATTTCCTTCCACCGATTCTGATTAAAGGGAAAAAAAAATGATTACATTAGTGCTGAAAGGAGTCTAATCTATAATTAATTAATCAACATTAACTATGTGTGTGTGTGTGTGTGTGTGGAATATTGCTAATATATATAATTATAATATCTCACCACATCCATAAAACTTTGAACTAGCCTTGGGAGATCCACAAACACAACCCTGGTCTCTCTTGAAGCCTCAATGGATCTCTTCGGCCTTCCATTATTGCTTGAATTTTCAGAACCAAACTCTTTCGTGTACTCATCGTAATTAAGAATTTCACGACCTGTCTCAACACTTCGAACCCAAAGTGGTTCGCCCGCCGTAGCCATTTTCTTGAGCTCTTCCATTGCTTGATTAGCGATCTCCGTGATTCTTGTCTTGTCAAGTCCGAAAATTCCAGTGTAAAAATCCAGTGAACTTCTATTCTCTTGATCATTTTCAGCTGAACATGAGGCTGTTGCCCCTGGACTATATTTTCCTATGACCACTCGAAGTTTTTCTACCTGCATGAAATGATTATGCATCAAATTAATTTCTTCTAGCTAAGTGTGGTATTAATAATTAATAAATATTAATTGACGATCGATCGCTGTTTAATTTTCTATAATAATTAATTTTTACGTGCTGCATATATTACATAAGATTTTCCTAGCTAATTACGTACCTCGGCTTTGAGTTTTGCATTTTCGATACGTAATTGCTGTTCCTCGGTTGTTAAGGCAGTGCCTCTACTGGTGGTAGCGGTGCCACAATTTGGACAAGAAGCTTTGTTGATGTTTTCCCTCATGGTCTTGTTTTCTTCTCGGAGTTTATCCATTTCAGTTTTCAGCAGAGAATTTTCATGGCGCTCTTGTATGGCCTGTAACATTACCACTGCCATGGTTATTAGATCAACAAGATAACCAACTAACCGCATTAAGTGACTTTCGATCTCACTTCTACGTAGTACCTACACACGTACCTTGATTTGAGTACGACGATTTTGGAACCAAAACTTGACTTGTCTAGGAGCAAGGCCTAGTTGCTTGCTTAATTGCTGCCTCTGCTTCTCATCTGGATGAGGAGACTCTTTAAATAGCCTGAACATTAATTATACGTTCACATAATTATCACGTACTCGTAGATACATTCACAATTGTTAAGAACTGAACATTAAGGAATTCTTTTTGTGTGTTTTTGTTTTTTTTTTGACGATGACAAGCATCGCTGAACATGTAAAACATGGAAAATAAACTTTCCCACCGAATTTCTGAGTAATCTTTTAGCTTTACAGTCTTTTTTATTCACGGACGTAAAATTAAATTATTCATGAACTCAAAAAGAGTCTGCGCGCTGACATCTTTCTTGATAGATGTGTTGAATAGAGAAATTATTCAGCTCTTTAATTTTCTCATAAAAGCCAACTCGTATTTATGTGAAAGAGAAAAATACAACTAGCTATACACCTAATAATTTTGATTTGTTGGATATGCAATTCAAGTCATTTTAGCAAAGGAGTCGTTGCCTTAATTGGCAAACCATGCACATATATCTTTAGCCCCGTATCTACCTACCAAGCTAACAAAAGATATATATATATATAT